>Ga0209659_1001239_pt1 | contig 15043 bp, 8 predicted proteins | sample SaaInlLV_10m_DNA_FD_184658 | JGI IMG/M metagenome (GOLD analysis project Ga0209659, IMG submission 184658) | Marine microbial communities from expanding oxygen minimum zones in the Saanich Inlet - SI072_LV_10m_DNA (SPAdes) (version 2) | ecosystem: Environmental > Aquatic > Marine > Intertidal... | reverse complement strand
ACAAAGCGGCGGCCATTCGCGAGTTGGCGGCCGCAGAAAAAGCCGCACAGATTGCCCAATCGGAAGCCAATCGCGCGCATATTGAGGCAGAAAATGCCAGGTCTGACAATATGATCGCGATGGAGCTCGAGAAAAGCCGGCTCAACGCCATGCCCAAAATCATCACTGAAATGGTGAAGCCAGCAGAGAAGATAAAGTCTATCAACGTGAATCATATCTCTGGAATGGGTCATGGGGTGAGCTCTGGCGGAAAAAGTGATCCGGTCGGGCTGGCGATGGACTCCATCATGGATATGGCCGTCCAATTGCCTCTGCTCAAAAAAATTGGGGACCAGATGGGGGTCTCTTTTGACGAAGTCGCAGATTTCAGCAAGAAGCCGAAAGACTAGGGCAAAGCCAAAGACCAATCACACCGCCGCAGCACAGGCGCAAGATGTCCGTTGCCACCGCAAGTTTGACGCATAGGTTGGCGGCCGCCGCCTGCGATACGTTTAATGAATGTCTGAGACGGCGCAGCGTAGATCAAGCAGAACTTGGCGCTTTTCGGTTCTTATAATGCTCAATGCACGTTGGAGCGCCGCTGGCAGCTCGCGCCCATCTTCGATCCGTTCGGCATGCGCGCGTGACGCGCGCGCGATGGCGGCGAAGTCTGGAAGCGGTTCAAGCGAGGTCAAGGGAACGGTGTTTGACATCGCAGCTGTCCCGTCAGGATAGCCGTTCACCACAGACCGGCGCACAGCATTCCACATCGCATTATTTTTGATGATGGTAAGAATGGGCAGGCGCAAAGCCTCTGCAATTTGGTGGCAAGCCACAGGATTGGCAAACATATAGCTGCCATCCCCCATACATGCGATTGTAAGCCGGTCCGGTTGCATCAATTGCGCCCCAAGCGCGGCAGGCATCGCCCAGCCCAGCCCTCCGGCGTGGACATTATTGAACAGTCGGTTTGGCCCTTTCAGGGTCATATATGCGGGCAATAGGCCCAGTTCAGAAAATGCAACAGCCTTCTCGTCCATGATCTCAGACACGCAGTGGCTGATCCATTCAGCGCTCATTGGATTTGTATCGCCTGCCTTGGCTTTGACCTGGGCCGCGTCCCGACGCTGAAATGCCGATTGCGCGAGGGCTTTGCGGCGCGGCCCGGCTGCCGAAGATGGCCGCGCCGCGCGGTCAACTGCGAGAATCGCCTCGACAGGATCTGACGAAATGGCAAGATCGGTCCTAAATCCACGCACCGGCATACGCGCGAAATGGGGGTCGGGGCCGATGTGTACGACCGTGGTTTCTGGACCTGGGGCATTGGTGGCCTCAATCCATGGCGTATCGCTATCAAGGACGATAATGAGGTCGGCATCCCTGGGCCCGCTGGCATGATAGCCCTGCAACGCCGGATCGTTTGACGGCAGGACATTGCGCAGCAAAAAAGGTTCAAACACCGCAATCCCATGGTTTGCCGCAAGGGTTGAAAGCGCCTTCGAAAGACGCCCTTCGGTGTCGCCACGCTGGCAAATGATCACGGGATGTGATGCGGTTTCAAGAAGACGCGCAAGTTTGGCGATGGCCTCTGGATCGGGCAAGATCTTGGTCGCAGAGGGCGGCATCGGATGATGCGTTTGCGTATTTTCGGGCACAGTTTCTGACAAAGGTTCTTTTGGGAGCGAGAGGTAAACCGGGCCTTGAGGCTCAGAGGTTGCCAATGACATGGCACGCATAACCAGTTGTTTTCCTTGTTCAGGATAGCGCATTTCGTAGCTATATTTCACCAAGTCCCGAACGAGTGACGTCTGGTCAAACATCTCTTGACCATATTGGATGGGCGTCATTCGCGCGCCCTTGCGGCCGCGCTCTGAAATCGGTGTGCGACCTGACATGACCAGCATCGGGATATTGTCGGACGCCGCGTTGATCACGCCCATCACGGAATTGGCGAGCCCGACATTCACATGCACCATCACCGCCTGGGCGCGACCTGTGACCAAGTAAGCGCCATGAGCCATTGCGACGGCGGCGGTTTCATGCGGTATCGTCAATGCAACAGGCGCCGCAGATGGATCACGCCGCGCGAGAGCTTCGATGATCGGCGGAAAATCCGTACCGGCATTTGCAAACATATATTGAATGCCAGATCGCGACAGGCCCTCCAGCAAAGACTCCGCGCCCGTTTGTTCGTGACTTTGGTCCATCTCTTATCCCTTGCGCCTGAATAAATTTATTAGGCCTTGTCGGATCGCAAATTTCAAGTAATTTGGTAGATAATCTCACATTGTGGGATTTTAAGAGTTTACTTCGGCAAACCGAAGACAATCTGGGAGGATTACTAATGAAATTTTTATGTACAGCCGCCGCCTTTAGTGTGGCCGCGCTCGTGGGGAGTACCGCATCTGCGCAGAACGTTGGAATTGCGACGTCCAATCCGGGATCTTTGTTCCATAATATCGGAACCGCCGTCGCCAACGCTGCGAATGCAAACGGTCTCAACACGACTATACAACCCGCAACGAGTCCCAACCAGTTCATTCCCTTCGTAAATGACGGCGGGATTGAATTTGGCGTGGCGAACCTGCAAGAGGTGAATTATTCCATCACCGGCGAGGCATGGTGGAACGGTAATAAGAATGAAAACATCCGCGTCGTTGGTCAGTTGCAACCTTTGGTCGAGGCCATCTTTGTGCGCAAAGACAGCGATATCATGACAGTTGGCGATTTACGCGGTAAAGCCATGACCGATGGATATACCGCGCAGAATACGATTTTGCCTCAGCTCTCTGCATTTTATGCCACGGCAGGCATGACACGCGATGATGTTGAACAGGTTTCGGTGGCCTCTGTGGTTGCCGGCGCAAATGCCTTTATGGCGGGCGATACGGTCGGGTTCATCTTTGCGCATGGCGCTGGCAAGGTGCGTGAAGCAGATGCCGCCGTGGGCGGTTTGCGTGCCTTGGGCGTAGATGACACCAGCGATGCGGCCCTTGCGGCGGCGCGTGAGCATTGGCCAACGGCCTTCTTCAAAGAGCTCAAAGCGGGCGCAATGCCAGGGGTTCTGGAAGATGATACTTACATCGCTTTCCCGCAAGTTGTCTTTACGCATGCAGGTGCTTCAGATGAGGCGGTCTACCAAATGGCCAAAGCGATGTATGAGCAGGCCAAAGTCATGGGAGAAACCTTTCCACCGATGCGCGCGTTCAAACCGGCTGATATGCGCGGAGATATCGGCATTTCAGAGTTTCATCCTGGAGCGATCCGCTTTTATGAAGAAGTCGGGTTGAAGTAAACCGCGATGAAAGACACCACGCAAATCCAAGAGGGCGTTCGCGGCCTCTTGCCTGGGGGGTGGAGCACGCTCAGCAATGCGCTGGCGGCTCTGCTGACCTTGATGGCCATAGGCTGGGCGTTGTCGTTGCAGCGCCAGATCGGTCTTGATCTTTATCCTCAGCAGTTCTTTGCTGCAATGTTGGCGTTGACATTGGCATTGGCGTTTTTGACGCTGCCGTTCAAAAGTGGCACAGACCGCCCTAAGGCGCCTTGGTACGATGTGGGGCTGGCTTTGATCAGCTTGGGGGCCGTCGGATATATTGCGGTGCGTTATCCTGACCTGGTGTTGATGATTTTCTCGCGCCCGCCAGAGCTTTGGATTCCCAGCGTGCTCATTGTTCTATTGACGCTCGAAGCCCTGCGGCGCGCCTGTGGCTGGGCTCTGGTCATCATCATAGCGGCTTTCCTATTATACGCATTATTTGGCGATCTTTTCCCCGGCAGACTTCAAGGCCGCGCACAGAACTGGCAATTGCTCGCGGGCTATATGGCTGTAGACTCCAACGGCATCCTTGGCTTGCCCATGTCCGTCGCCACAACCATCGTGGTTGCCTTTATCTTCTTTGGTGTTTTGCTTGGCGTCACAGGCGGGACTACTTTTTTCACAGATGCTGCGATGATTGGCATGGGGCGATATCGTGGTGGATCAATGAAAATCTCAGTGCTCGCCTCTGGCTTGTTCGGTTCCATCTCAGGCTCTGCTGTGGCAAATGTTGTGGGCACAGGTGTGGTCACGATCCCGATGATCAAGAACGATGGTTATCCCGCGCATAAGGCCGGCGCGATTGAAGCGGTCGCCTCTACGGGCGGGCAATTGATGCCGCCTGTCATGGGGGCTGCGGCCTTCTTAATGGCTGAATTTTTGGCAGTGCCATATTCTGCAATCGTTTCAGCGGCGCTTATCCCAGCGCTTCTCTATTACGTTTCATTGTTCATTCAAGCGGATCTTGAAGCCGCCAAACTGGGCATTCGTCCCGTGTCAAAGGATCAAATCCCTTCAGGGCGAAAAGTATTGACGGGTCTGCATTTCGCCTTTGCTTTTGCCGTGCTGATTTATCTGTTGTTTTGGCAACGATATCAACCTGAGCGCGCGGCACTTTGGGCCGCGCTTGCGCTCACAATCACATCCTTGGCGATTGGTTACGGTGGCATCAGACCAAGCATCCGGGCTGTGTTCAACGCATTTTCCAAGACAGGCCATTCGGTTGTCGAAATCTTGCTGATCTCTGCCGCAAGCGGCTTTGTCATCGGCGTTTTGAACATCACTGGGCTCAGCTTCAACCTGACCTATCTTTTGGTGCAGGTCGGAGGATCATCTTTGATTGCACTGCTGGCATTATCGGCAATCGTGTGCATCGTCCTGGGCATGGGACTGCCGACGCTCGGGGTCTATGTCTTGCTTGCGGCCTTGGTCGCGCCTGCGCTCATCCAGCTTGGGGTCGAACCCATTGCGGCCCATCTTTACGTGCTCTATTTCGGCATGATGTCGATGATTACCCCACCTATTGCACTCGCAGCCTTTGCCGCGGCCTCAATCGCGAGGGCACCGTCAATGGCCACAGGTTGGGCTGCCATGCGCTTTGGATGGTTGGCCTATGTCATCCCGGTTCTCTTCGTATTCTCGCCTGCCTTGATCATGATCGGAACCCCATTGGCCATCGGGATTGCAATTTTGACTGCCGGGCTCGGGGTTTGGTTGATTTCGGCGGCGCTGGCGGGCTATTTTAGCGGCCCGCTCTCGGCCTCCATGCGCATAGTGTTTGGCGCCGCAGGGGTTCTAGCGCTCATTCCTTCGGATGCTTTTGCAGGAGCGGGTTACACCGATGCTCTTGGCGTCGTGCTTGGCCTTGCTCTGATGCTCCGCGATGTCTATCGCCGCCGGCAAGCGAGGCCAACATGAATTCTGCGGACAGATTGCTCGGCGTACTTGGGCTATTTTCTGAAGAACGGCCTGAGTGGACCGCGGAGCAAATGATGAAAGAGACCGGCTTCACGCGACCAACGCTGTATCGCTATCTTAAATCCCTGCGGGAAACCGGCTTGGTGACGTCGGTTTCGGGATCTGCGTTTTCCTTGGGGCCGCGCGTGACGGAACTTGATTATTTGATGCGCAAGGCCGATCCATTGATCGCGCATGGGCAAAGCGCATTGGAGGAGCTCACAGCGCGCTCCCAATGTTCGGCTTTTCTCGTGCGTTGGTACGGGCGCAAGATTCTTTGCGTTTCCTCCCTCGTTTCTGCGCGCGCGCCGGTTACAAGCTATCCGCGCGGACGCCCGATGCCTTTGGCCCGCGGCGCGATCTCGCGGGCAATCTTGGCCTGGCTGTCAAAACGCGAGCAGGAGGAGATCGGTGGATCTAATCTGGCTGAATTCGCCCGAATGGGAGCCGGTGAAACTGTCGAACAAATCCGCGCAACCCTGCGCCGCGTGCGCAAAGAAGGTGTTGCGATTGCTTATGGTGAAGTGACGCCCGGCGTTGTTGGTATTGCAGCGCCCATTCTCGATGCAGGCTCCGCACCGGCAGCTGCGCTTTGCATGACGGTCGCCGAGACCGAAGTCACACCACAACAAACCACCGACCTTGCAAGCCGCGTGCGCGATCTGGCGCGCGGCATCTCTGCCAAATTGATTGACCACGACACCAGCCAACACAGCGCTCAAAAAAATAGAATGGAAACCAGATGAAAAAAATAGACGTCTTCACCCATATTTGGCCGAAGCCTTTTCACAATGCGCTGATTGATCATTTGGGTCACACAACGGATATCACACGCCGGTCTGAAGCCGTGCCGATGATGACCAATTTAGATCGCCGTTTCGAAGTTATGGATATGTTCGGGCCAGATTACTGCCAGATCCTATCGCTGGCGTCGCCGCCCTTTGAATTATATGCCGATCCCGCAAAGTCGCTCGATTTGGCGACAATTGCCTCCGATAGTATGGCTGAACTTTGCCAGCAATATCCCGATCGCTTCCCGGGCTTTATCGGCACCGCAATCCTGTCCAACCCCGAAAAAATGGTTGAGGACGCGCGCCGCAATATTGAAGATCTTGGCGCCGTTGGCATGCAGATTTTTACCAATGTGATGGGCAAGCCGCTTGATTTGCCCGAGTTTGACCCGTTTTTTGAGTATATGGCCAGCACTGGAAAGCCGGTCTGGATGCATCCTGCGCGCGGTGCGAATTTCACCGATTATCTGTCGGAAGAGCAGTCAGAATATGAGATTTGGTGGACTTTCGGCTGGCCCTATGAAACCTCAGCTGCAATGGCGCGACTTGTGTTTTCCGGCACCTTTGATCGCCATCCCAATCTAAAAATTATCACCCATCACGCAGGCGGCATGATCCCCTTCTTCGAAGGTCGTGTGGGCGCTGGATGGGATCAAATGGGCGCGCGCACGACAGCCAAGGATTTACAGAAGGTTCTCAAAGCCTTGAAACGCCCCCATTTGGAGTATTTCAAGGAATTTTACGCCGACACCGCAAGCTTTGGCTCGCAAAAGGCGATTGAGCATGCGATTGAATTCTTTAGCGAGGATCGTGTGATGTTCGCCTCCGACGCGCCTTTTGATCCGGAGGGTGGGCCGATGTATATTCGCGACACAATGGCCGTCATTGATCGCATGGATATATCGGATGCGGCGCGGCAGAAAATCTATCAGGACAACGCGGTCGCGCTTTTGGGCCTCAAGCTATGATTGCCGGTCACCATATAGCAGGCGAGCCAATCTATGAGGGCGCGATTGAACAAAGTGTTGACCCGGCCGATCAAACTGAAGTTGGCACTTATCATCTGGGATCTCGAAGCCTGGTCGATCACGCAGCGCAGGTGGCGCGCAGGGCGTTCTTTGAGCTCAACTGGTCGGCCAATCCGCGCTTGCGCGCCCAGGCTTTAAGCGAAATTGCAGATCGGCTTGCGGCCGCAAAAGAAGAGATTGCGGATTTGGTCGTGCAAGAGAATGGCAAGCTGCGCAGCGAAGCCATGGGCGAAACCATGGGCGCGATTTCGGAGACCCGCTACTATGCAGGTCTTGCGCGCAACATTCGCGGCACCATGCAAGAAATTTTACCCGGCCAGATGTCGTTGTTTCACCATGAAGCCGCTGGTGTCGCTGGCATTATTGTTCCGTGGAATGCGCCTGTCACCCTGCTCATGCGCTCGCTTGCGCCTGCTTTGGCGGCGGGGTGCAGCTGTGTGATAAAACCTGCCACGCAAACGCCACTGGTGCACGCAAAACTGATGGAGTGCATTACGGGCGCCCCATCTTTGCCAAGCGGTGTGGTCAATTCCGTCAATGAGAATGGCATCGAAGTCGGCCAGGCCATCGTTGCCTCGCCGTTGATTGATGTGATCTCATTCACCGGCTCCAGCAAGACAGGTCAAGCTGTCATGGCGGGGGCATCAACCACCCTTAAACGTGTGGGTTTGGAGTTGGGCGGCAAGGCACCTGCCTTGATTTTTCAAGATGCCGACATCGACAAGGCCGTGACGGAGCTGACCTACGGCTCGCTGAATATGGCCGGTCAAATCTGCGTTGCCGCGGCACGCTTCCTTGTGCACTCAAGCATCGCAAAGACCTTTGAAGAGCGCATGATCGCCGCCTATAGAGCTGTAAGAGTTGGGCGCGGCAGTGATCCTGCGAGCACAATGGGCTCTCTCATTGACCTTTCCAGCCAACAACGCCTTTTGCGGTTGATTGAGCAGGCTGGCGACGAGGGCCGCATGATCTTGCAAGGCGGTTGGGACGGCACAGGGGCGTTCCTGACACCAACCTTGTTTGGCATTGAGGACGTCACCTCTTCCCTCGTTCAGGAGGAACTCTTTGGCCCGATCGTCTCGCTTGAAACATTTGAAGACGAGGCAGAAGCCATCCGCAAAGCCAATGCGACGCCGTATGGGTTGGCCGCTTCAGTCTTCACCCAGGATGGAGCGCGTGCGCTCAGGATTAGCCGCGCGATGAGATCGGGCACAGTATGGGTCAATTCGCATTTACGCCTTTTTGCCGAAGCGGAAACAGGCGGATATGGCCAGTCTGGCTTGGGGCGTTTGCACGGACCTGAGGGCCTGCAGGATTTCTTGGAAACCAAACATATCTATCTTGAACCCGGACAGGTGTAGCCCTCATGTATGACGTGATAATAAATGGCGGCGGTCCTGTGGGTACAGGCCTCGCGATTGATCTAGGCCAACGTGGTCTGCGCGTGGCCTTGGTCGAAAAATATTCCAAACCCCAACCTGTTCCGAAGGGGCAGAACCTGACCCAGCGCACCATGGAACATTTTCGCAGTTGGGCCTGCGAGGATGCGCTGCGTGCGGCGCATCCCATTCCGGAGGGCGGTGGCATTGGTGGGATGACCTGCTATGGCACACTTATGACAGACCACCACTATGACTGGCTGAACCGCTCCAAGGTGAAAGACTACTACGCCTGCGCGAACGCGCGTCTGCCGCAATATGAAACAGAGGCCGTTCTGCGCAACCGCGTGGCCGAAATAGGCGGAATCGACGTGCTCTATGGTTGGCAGGGCGATGACTTCACACAAGATGATACCGGGGTCTCATTGCGCCTGTCCGAACGCCACGGTGAGGGTCAAAAGACCCTGCGCGGGGCCTATCTCGTCGGGTGCGATGGATCCAAATCAATCGTAAGACGGCACAGCGGTATGAGCGAGACCGCAACCGAACATGGCAAGCTGATGTCCCTTATCGTTTTTCAATCAGAAGACCTCGATCAATTGCTCAAGCGGTATCCCGGCAAGGCCTTCTACAACGTCCTACACCCCGACTTTAAAGGCTATTGGCAATTTTTCGGACGTGTCGATCACGGGGTAAGTTGGTTTTTTCACGCGCCTGTGCCGCTTGGTACGACCGCTGAGAATTTCGACTTCAGCGGGATGTTGACACAGGCGGTTGGACAAGAGTTCTCCTTCGACATCAGCTACATCGGCTTTTGGGACCTGCGCGTAACCGTTGCAGACACCTATCGTGCAAACCGCGTTTTCGTCGCGGGTGACGCGGCGCATTCGCATCCCCCCTATGGTGGCTATGGCATAAACCTTGGCTTTGAGGACGCGCGCAATTTGGCTTGGAAACTTGCAGCAAACTTACAAGGCTGGGGCGGTCCTGCCTTGCTGGACAGCTATTCGGGGGAAAGACAGCCCGTATTCGCAACAACCGCAGCCGAATTTATTGAGCGCTTTATCCAAGAAGATCGTGATTTCCTAGCAAGGCACAGCCCTGCTGATCCCGATTTTGCCGCGCTTTGGCAGGCGCGTAATCAAGGTGCGGACGAAGTCATGGCCTTTGCGCCAAACTATGAAGGATCTTCAATTATTGGCGGCAGCGGCCGGCCGTCGGCGCGCGGGACTCACCTATTCACGGCACGCGCCGGTCACCATTTGGCACCCGCAACATTGGCCGATGGAACTCAGGTTTTTGACGCCTTTGACGCCGGCTTTTCTTTGCTCACGACCCGAGGCAGCGCGGGATTTGACACAGCGGCAGAAGCGCTTGGGGTTCCGTTGCAAGTATATGAAATGTCACAAGATGCAGCTGATAGATACCAAAGCCCAATGGTCTTGGTCCGCCCAGACCAATTCGTGGCCTGGGCAGGATCCAGCTGCGATCCATCGGCCGTGCTGAGGCGGGCTATTGGGGCTATTGGGGCGCATGAGGCGCCAGGGGACTTCTCTTTCTAAACATTTTGGCCAATCGGTGCATTCGTGATCGCGGACAGATCCTTATTGTTTCCCGCGCCATAGCCCAGTGCCAGACCAGTGAAATTTCTTATGTTCAAGCGCTTTATAGAGCGAAATAGCCAAATCTGCCCGACAGCAATTGGATGCTTCCGCGCGGCTCTCCGTGGACCAAGCGGACGCTGAGATCATAGGCGCGTGTATGGGCGCAAAAGTGTAGGTCGCCTGTCTAATATACACTCGCACTATACGAACATTATCTAGAGTTTCATCGCAAGAAAATTCTAAAATAAAATATTAAATCAACACTTTAAGCACGAAACTGCGCGGGCTGTGCCCGTGATTTCGTCAAAAAAATTTGAACAAGGATATTATCATGGGACGTTTTTTGTCAAATTCCCAAGCCTCAATCGCCGTGTGGTTTCGCCGGCTCTCAGTAATCCTATCCGTCGGCATCCTTTCGATGTTCCTGGCAGTCTCCTCCGCTTCTGCGCAATTTTTGTCCGACGGTGTGACACCAGTCACCCCAATTCCAAATAACACCACATTCACGGCCGCGATCTCAGCCTGTCTTGCAGAGAGCCCTGTCACAGGCATCTGCCCGATCTATGGTGATGGCTCTGGCTATGGGGATATAGAAAATTGGGACACGTCGCTTGTGACCGATATGGGCTCTGCCCTCCAAAACTGGGGCAGCTTTAACGGGGACATATCGCTGTGGGACACGTCAAATGTGACCCTTATGGACTCAATGTTTTTGGCAGCCTCATCCTTCAACCAAGATATCAGCCAATGGGACACGTCAAATGTGACCAATATGGTAAATATGTTTACTTCTGCGAATGTCTTCAACCAAGATATCAGCCAGTGGGACACCTCAAATGTGACCACTATGCAAAGTATGTTTGAAGGCGCCACAGTCTTCAACCAAGATCTCAGCCAATGGGACACCGCAAATGTGACCAGTATGAACGGTATGTTTTGGGACGCCACGGCCTTCGATCAAGATATCAGCCAATGGGACACCTCAAATGTCACCAATATGGGCAAGATGTTTCGGAACGCCACGTCCTTCAACCAAGATCTCAGCCAATGGGACACCTCAAATGTCACCGATATGAGCGCGATGTTTGATCGCGCCTCATCCTTCAACCAAGATATCAGCCAATGGGACACATCAAATGTGACCGCTATGAACGGTATGTTTTGGGACGCCACGGCCTTCGACCAAGATCTCAGCCAATGGGACACCGCAAATGTGACCGCTATGAACAGTATGTTTCGGGGCGCCACTGTCTTTGATCAGGAAATCCGCGGGTGGGATGTGAGCAACGTGACAGATTTCTCGGATATGTTTAATGGTGCGACCGCCTTCACCACAACATATAGCGGTGCGACGGGATTTGGCGCCACACCCACCTCTGGATTTTTCACCCTCTCTTCGGATGCCACCTTGGCCAGCCTATCGGTGGCCAATTCAACGGCGCCGATTGTTGTCTCGCCGGGAACCACAAATTATTTTGCAGTCCTCCCTTTTCAAACCAGTGCTGCGATCACGCTGACGGTCAATCAATATAGCAGCGCCCAAGCAAGCTATGCCTCCGTAACCGTGGATGGAACACCCGTAAACCTCAACACCACCGGCACGGGCGTGCAAACCGTGACCCTGACAGCCCAACCGAATGCCGGTCAGAACGTGAACATTGTTGTGACGGCGCCAGATGGGACGACGCTTGCCTATACATTGTCCATTTTTCATCAATCTAACGACGCCACGCTGTCGCTGGTCAGTCTCAGCTCGGGCAATTTGAGCCCGAATTTCGCAAGCGGGACATTTTCCTATACGGCCACAGTGGGCAATTCGGTGAGCTCGGTTTTCGTAACCGCAATCCCCAATGAGTCTAACGCAGCGGTCCTGGTCAACGGCAGCGTCATTCGTACTGTGCCGCTCTCAGTGGGCAACAACACCGTTTCGATACAAGTGACGTCACAGGATGGGACTTCGGTTTTGGTCTATACTGTCACTGTCACGCGCCAATCAACTGACGCGACCCTCTCGGCCCTGACGCTGAGCAGCGGCAGCTTGAGCCCAAGCTTTGCCAGCGGCACGCTGGCCTATACGGCCGCGGTGGCCAATAGCACGAGCTCTCTCCTGGTGACCCCCACCACCAATGACGCCAATGCAACCGTGACAGTCAACGGCAACCCTGCGACAACCCCTGTCCCACTGGCGGCGGGCGCCAATACGGTGACAATTCTGGTCACCGCGCAAGATGGGGTCACCACCCAAAGCTATACGCTGGCCGTGACCCGCGCGGCATCTTCCGACGCGACCCTCTCGGCTCTGACGCTGAGCAGCGGCAGCTTGAGCCCAGGCTTTGCCAGCGGCACGCTTGCCTATACGGCCTCGGTGGCCAATACTGTAAGCACTGTGACCGTGACCCCCACCACCAATGACGCCAATGCAACCGTGACAGTCAACGGCAACCCTGCGACAACCCCTGTCCCTCTGACGGTGGGCGCCAATACGGTGACAATTCTGGTCACCGCGCAAGATGGGGTCACCACCCAAAGCTATACGCTGGCCGTGACCCGCGACGCGGCCTTGACGGTGGCTTTGACGGGACCGTCGGGTGGGATCACCGGACCTTTCAATGTCACCGCAGTCTTCTCTAGCCCGGTCGTGAGCTTTGTGGCGGGCGATGTCACTGTGGTGAATGGCCAAGTCACCGGCGTGACCGGCAGTGGCACGAGCTATGCAATTGCTGTGACGCCGGTTCTGGGTCAGCAGGTGTCTGTCTCTGTGGCCGCCGGCGTGGTCTCGACCGCGCTTGGGACGCTGAACCAACAGTCTAACATTCTCCAGCTGCAAGCGGGCAGCCCGGCCACAGCCCTGGCGACGCATCAAGATGAGCTTGCAGAGTTGATCCGGCGGGAAGCGGGCCGAGAATTGCGCGCCGGACTGGCCGCTGACCAGAGGATGGTGCGCGCTGGTTTCCAGAGGTTCGCGGCAAATCGCCAATCGACAGCCCAAGGGGTGAACAGTTTTGTGCCCTTCGATATCACCGGCACGGCGCGCTATCGCAATGGCAGCTTTAGAACCACCGGTGACTTTTTCGCCCTCTCGACTGTTGGCGGCAAACAATGGCACAGGGTTGCCTTTGGCAATTTTGACTTCCTCAGTGACAGCCTGGGCAATTCCAGCGGCTACCTCAACGCAAGATTGGCCTTTGAAACCCAGTTTTCAGAGGATATGATGTTGGGCTATTATCTCGGTGCGGACATCGGCAAGGCTAAGGTCGGCGGCACATTCAATGGGACACAAAATAGCCTTGGCCTGTCGCTGGGAGGATATTTTAACCGGATCTACAGTGACAAGCTGATTGTCAGCGGTTTCGCCTCGCTCGGGCAGCGCCAGCATGACTTCGAGGCTTCCAACAACACCCTGGCCGTGTCGAGTGACTATCGTACCGCGATCGGGCGCGTCGGTGGCACCATCACCGGCATCATCGAGCGGGGGAAGGTCGTGATATGGCCAGAGCTCTCCTTCAATATCGCCCGCACCGGCATAGGTTCGATCCCGGTTTCCGCAACGGCCTATGGTCTGACCAATAATAACTTGAGCTTGCATGCTGGCGGAGTCGATCTCGCCTCCATCTCTTTCACACCCCATGTCAAGCTGGGGGCGGACGGGGGTGTTGTGCCGGGCTACAGATCTTCTTTCTCGATCGGGCCAAAAATCTCCTGTGAAGCCGTGCACGCTTCTGGCCTGAACAACGACTGCGGCTCGGGGGCTGTGCTCGGGATGAAAATGATTTCGAATGATGGTGGCACCGTTTTTCAAGCGGATCTAGAGCATGAGGGAATTGGCGGCACCAAGCGCAGGTCCGTTAATCTCCTGTTCCAGCGCCAATTCTAGAGCGCAGCATAGGCATAGTGTTGGCGTCCCGCAGGCTGAAAACCTTGGGACGCCCGTTATATCTGCCGGTCTCTTGGCCTAAAGACATAGCCGGATCGGCACGTGTTAAGCTCATCCGCACTGTCGTGTCTGAGTGTATTGTGTTTTCGACATTTGGACCGTGGTCGATGCGCTTTGGTGCCACCTATCATGGCACGATGGCAGCCGTTGCCTTTGGGCCCAAGGGCGCTAGCTCAACCTCATGAAATTGATGGCTCTGTCTCTTTTGCTTGCGCTGATCGGCCCGCTTGTTTTGGCGGAGGCAAGCTATAGCTGTGTTGAACTCGATCGGGTGTCTGTGTCGGCAGAGGGGCGCATGAGCCCTGCTTTTCCGGGACGTATCTTAAATTTTTCAATAGAAGGGCAAAATCTCAAGGGCGATGGCGTCTTTTTTCAGGACCGCTATCACATCACGCCCGATGGCGCATCAGGGTTTCGTGCACGTGCTCACTCTGAGGAACGGGATGATTTGTACTGGCTCGATGCAGGAATTTTGTTTCACACCGCGATTATTAACAATCGATCAAAGCCTGTCATTCAGTCGCAAGCTTTTTCCTGCACGGTTGTTGAGTAGCATCGAAGATTAGCAAAAGTGCGGTGGAGGGAGCAAGTTATAGCTTTGAATTGGGCTGCTCAACCGGCCGGACCCCGAGAGGTGCGATAGGCAGTTGGGATCCGTAAAGTCACTGGGCAAATCACCCGGTGGCGCTGCGTGAAGATGCTTGCTTGTGCTTGGGAAAAGTCGATTCGGACTGTTTGGCGCAGTCTCGCGCGCTCGGATGCCGGGGCCTCGATCATTTTCTCACATTATTTTGGTAAAATTTTCTAACCAAATCTCATGAAAAACATAGATGCGCCATCATCGAAGTTTTCACCGTAATATTCAGTATATTGAAATTTTATTGTGTAAATATTGGTATATTGAATTCTATATTCTACAATTGAACATTTTTATTGAAATATCATCCCTCAATGTTAACGCCCAAAATTTCGAACTTTAGCTCTTTGGAGTGGCAACCTGTCCAATAAAATGGACAAGAATTGCTTGTCTTCGGCGTGCTATTCGTCAACTGT
>Ga0209659_1001232_pt1 | contig 15078 bp, 9 predicted proteins | sample SaaInlLV_10m_DNA_FD_184658 | JGI IMG/M metagenome (GOLD analysis project Ga0209659, IMG submission 184658) | Marine microbial communities from expanding oxygen minimum zones in the Saanich Inlet - SI072_LV_10m_DNA (SPAdes) (version 2) | ecosystem: Environmental > Aquatic > Marine > Intertidal... | reverse complement strand
TCCCATTCATTAATATCTCTCTTTAAATGCGTTATTTTATTATTGCTAATGGTCGTATATCCTTGGTTTTTAAAGTGCTTTACCAATGTTAGAATATTGGGGGTCTCATTTTTAATACTCGCATTAAATTTTAAAAAACGGTTTGCTGTAGGTCTTATTCCTGTTAAAATACTAGCCCTAGAGGCTCCACAAACGGGGACATTACAATAGGCTCTTTTAAAAGTGACACCTGATTTAGCTAGAGCATCAATGTTAGGACTGCTAATTTGACTGTGTCCATACACACTTAATTCAGGACGTAAATCATCCATCATTAAGAATAATACATTTTTTTTAGCTGAAATCAATGTCTTGTTTTCCTTAGTTATTTTGCAACTTAAAAGAATTAAAAGACATGTTATGACAACTAATTTAGAATATTTCATCTTATAATTCAATTCTGTTATTAACTTCTAAAGTAGTTGATTTTAAATCTTTATCATTTGAAGATGATCCTGTCATTATCATAAACTCACCAGGCTCTACACAATATGCCATGTTGATATCATAAAAAGCCAAACTTTCAGCATCTATAGTAAAGCTTACTGTTTTTGTTTCACCTGCTTTTAAAGCTACCCGTTGATAGCCTTTGAGTTCTTTCACAGGTCTTGTAGCGCTACTAACTTTATCTCGAATATACAATTGAACAATTTCCTCTCCATCAATTTCTCCGCTATTAGTAACTTCAACTGTAACAGTTACGGCTTGGTTTTGCTTGAATGTCTTACTTGACATTTTTGGTGCGTTATAACTATATTTAGTATAACTTAAACCAAACCCAAAAGGATATAGGGGTGTTTTTTTCTCATCGGCATATTTATGAAAATATGCAGAGGGCTTGTGATTGTAGATCATTCTTAACTGACCAACACTTCTTGCAACAGTTAAAGGCAATTTACCACTTGGATTTACGTCACCAAATAAAATTTCAGCCACTGCTTGACCTCCTAAATTTCCGGGTTCCCAAGATTCTAAAATAGCAGGAATATTTTTTTCAAGCCAAGGTTCAGAAATTGGTTTTCCGTTGACCAAAACAATGATGACTGGTGTTCCTGTTTTTTTAATCGCCTGAACTAATTCCAATTGTTTGCCAAACAAATCTAAGTGGGCACGTCCCATGTTTTCGCCAGCCGTTTTATCTTTCCATTTATAGCGCATGGAATTATCTCCTACAACAACAATTGCATAGTCTGCATTTTTCGCTTTTTCTGCAGCTTCCTGGATTTTAAAACTTTGAATTTTTCTAATATTTTCTCCTGAATCAAAAAAGTTTACAGCATAGCCTTTGGTTTCTCCTAAAGCTTTAATCCCTTCATAAATAGTAATTACATTTTCATCAGGTTGGACAGCATGCCAATCTCCTAAAATAGATTGATTATTTGCATTGGGTCCTGTGACAAATATTTTCTTTTTTGAAGTCGTTTCTGGTAAAGGTAATATCCCATTGTTTTTGAGTAATATAATCCCTTTTCTTGCAGACTCTAATGCAGTCGCCTTGTGTTCTTCTGTAAAAAGTAATTCCCCTTTTTTCTCTAAATCTACAAATCGATTTTCAAATAAGCCTAATTTAAACTTCGCTGTTAATATTTTACGGCAAGCATCATTTACACGATTTATGGAAAGTTTACCTTCTTTTACAGATGCAATAATCGCATCTGTAAATTCTGGACCATGCATGTGCATATCCATACCAGCATCAACAGATAAAAAAGAGGCTTCTTTCATATCTTGGGCAACATGATGTAACTTATCAATACGTTCAATATCTAACCAATCACTTACATAAAATCCTTTGAAGTTCCATTCGTTTCTTAAAACGTTTGTCATTAACCATTTACTCATATGAGATGGAACACCGTTTATCTCATTATGAGCTGCCATAATGGAATACAGACCAGCATCAATAGCTTTTTTATAAGGGGGTAAATGCACTTCTCTTAGAGTCCTCATAGAAATGTCTGCAGGAGCTGCGTTTAATCCATTGATGGATTCACCTCCACCTATAAGATGTTTTGCACAAGCTATTACTTTTTGAGTCCCTGTAAAATCGCCTTGTTGAAACCCATGTATCATTGCAGCTCCCATATTACCAACCATAAAAGGATCTTCCCCTAATGTTTCTCCAACACGTCCCCAACGCGGATCTCTTAGTATATCTATGTTTGGTGTAAAAGTCCAATGACTTCCGGTAGCACGCATCTCTTTCGCAGTTTGTTTTCCTATAGAATACAGAAAATCATCATCCCAAGTGGATGCCAATCCAATTGGAGAGGGATATACCGTTGTACCAGAAACCAAAGCATTCCCATGTATCGCATCAATTCCGATTAATACAGGGATTTTTAATGGTGACTTTAATGCTAATTCTTGCAAGTAGTTTGCTTCTTTAGCAGTTAAAACATGTAAAAAAGAGCCTATTTTTCCCTCTTCACACATTTTAGAAACATCATTAACAGAAAGTGTTTTATAAAAGCCCTGCGCATCATTATTTTCTTTATCGTCGTCAGGATTTCCTTGTTTCATATGATCCAATCCAACAAATTGGTTCATTTGATATACCTTATCTTCTAGGGTCATCCTTTTCATTAAATCGTCTATTCTTTTTTCAGTAGGTTGTAATGGATCTAAATATAAAGGGCTAAAATCTGATCTTAGTTCACTTGAATTTTGTGCATAAGAACTAAACATAGTTACTATGAAATTGAATAAAATTACTTTTTTAAACATATTATTGGTTTATCTTTTTAATGATTTTATAACTCGGTGTTGGCTGAAATTTTGAATTGTAAATGGATTGAAAAACACCTTCTTTTCCTTTTTTAGTTCGCTCACTAATATCCCAAAGATTAAGCGTTACAAGACCTGATTTTGTTTTCTCTTGCAAAACATTAATTAATTTTTGATAAAACTCAGCTTGACTTTTTAATCCGCTCTTTAATTGGCTTTTATCTTTCGTAAAATAATCGAGTTCGGTTACATGAAACTCCAAATCATTTTGATGAGCCCAATCTATTAATTTTGATAATTTTTTTAATTCTACGTCCGTATTCTCCTTTAATGCTTTTGTTGTTGGACTTAAACCGATATGTCCTTGCCATCCAATTCCATCTACACGATAGCCTTTAGACCTTATATACAAAATGGTTTCTTTAACTTTATCCCACATTTTAGTTTGCATTCCGGCATTTTGATTATAAACCAGCTTAATATTAGAAGCGTACTTTGTAGCAATTTCAAAAGCTTTTAAAATATAAAGGGGATAACCGTTTTCATCCAACCCCATTTTTAACCAAGGATTTTCCCATTTATTAGTTCCTTCTTTAGGACCAAACCACTTTCCGTTAGGAAGTATGGTTTCGTTTACAACATCCATCCATTTCACAGAAGGCTCACTATTAAACCTCATTGCAAAAGCTGTTGCAAATTCTGTCATAATTTGATTTAATTCTTTTGGTGTTCTGTGATCTTCTTTAGCCCATTTTGATGCTTGAGGTGAGATCGGTCCATGCAAACGAACTTGTAAATCGTGTTTTTGGGCTAGACTTATAAAGTCGTCTATTTGCTGCCAATTCCATACTTTGGGTGTAGGATGGATTTTAGTTTGTTTAGCAGCATTGGCTGGTGTTAGGTAATTAAAGTCTTTTAAAAACAATTGTTCTTTTATAGTATTCAGCTCATTGTGATTGAGTGTAGCTCCAACAACCATAGCATTAGAAGTGCTTTGTACACCTTTACTTTTTAATAACTCTGAATTAAAATACGCCTTCGAATAGCTTATCAATTCTTTTTGAATCACTTTATATTCAGGGCGCCCAAAATGGTTCCTAGTTTCTAAAGGATCTTTAGTGTAATCATATAATTCTTGAGCCACTATGTCATTGGATGTAATAAACTCTGAGCTTTTCTTTTTATCAATCCAAACCGTATACCTATAAGTATCTGTTCTAAAACTATAACCTGTTACTTTTCCCTTATGCCATTGACTTACAGCATATTTTTTTGCTACCTTATTTGTTTGATTGATTAATGGCAATAAACTTTTACCGTCTAAATTTTCTGGAATAGATAATCCTGACAACTCACAAAGAGTTGGGAAAAGATCTACAAATTCAGTAGGCGAGCTTACTTTTACGGATGTATTGTCATTTGGAACATATATCATTAGTGGTGAACGCGTAGCTTGCTCAAAATTAGAGTGTTTGTTCCATAAACTATGGTCGCCCAAATGCCAACCATGATCTCCAAATACAACAATAATAGTATTTTTATCTAAATCCTTTTCTTTTAATTTTTCAATAATTTTTCCAACTTGAGTATCTACAAAACTAACACAAGCATAATAGCCATGAATGAGTTTTTTTTGAAGTTCTTCATCCATCTCCAAAAGTTTCTTTTCATTAAGCTTGTACTCAACTTCAGGTGACAAATAACTTCTCATTTCGCCAGAACTGTGGTAAGCCAAATCACTACTATTTTTAGACTTTTTTTGAAAAGCGGCCAATTGTATGGCTTCTCTATCATACAGGTCCCAATACTTTTTAGGTGCAACAAAAGGCAAGTGAGGTCTTTTAAAACCAACAGCTAAAAAAAATGGTTTGCTACTATCGTCACTAACTTGATCCAATAAAGACAGAGCACTAACTGTAATAGCACCGTCAGTATATGCTTCATCAGGAACGTTACTAATTTCAAAAGGAGGTTTATATCGATCTCTAACGTATTTATTAATATTAGAAACCCCTTTACCTTCAGCATCTTTTCTTAAAACTGTAATCTGCTCTTTAATTTCCTTATTCTGATAATACCCAAGTGCAGGTTGCCCATATTCTTGAGGATAATTTAAATCCGCTTCTTTTATAAATGGAAGACTCCATGATGGTTGATCTCTATATTCATCAACACAACGAGGGTCGTAAATTTTACCAACTCCGGCAGTTATGTATCCATTTTCCTTGAAATACTGTGGAATGGTTAAAATATTAGGGTTTATGTCCCTCATTTTAGTTTTTAAATCTCTGACTTTTGTATAGTCTGGTCGTTTACCAGTAAGCAAGCTAGCTCTAGATGGCCCACAGACAGCTTGTTGAGTATGATTGTTTGTGAAGATAGTCCCATTTTTGGCAACTTTATCTAGTACCGGAGTTTTGGCAAATTCATCTCCAAACGCGCCAATTGTTGGTTTTAAATCATCAATAGCAATAAAGATGACATTAGGTTTTGTTGTCTTCTTAATACCTTGTGCAGGTATCTTTAAAACAACGAAGAAAATAGGTAATATGAAAAGTAGTTGTTTCATTAATCTATAGCGATTACTTTTTGTTAATTAATTAGGTGTGACCAACAGTCCTAATGGTTAGTTTATAAAAAAATCATATGGTATAGAGCTGTCCATTTTATAAGACAGCTCTTTAATTAACTCACAAATTAAAAAGTAAATTGTGGTTTATGATTCTGTTTATTCCTAATTGGAGATCTCATTATTTGCATTAATTTCAGCAACTGCTATAGGGATAGACATTACGATTGTTTCATCTGTATTATGCATTACATCTACGTTCGCTTTAAATGATGCTGCTGTATTATGTGGTATAATTATGTTATCTCGAAAGTAATTATACCCACGACGTCTATTATTAAACCAATCATGCCCTTCACCTATTAATTCAAACTGATACTCTTTCATAATGGCTGCTCTAAAGGAATCTTGTCCCCCAGAATACCCAACATTGGGAGTAAGACCAACTCTTTCTAGCACTTCTGTTACATAAGTCATTTCCTGCCCATTTTGTAACTCATTGGAAATTTCTGAGAGCATTAATAGTAAATCTGCATATCTGTAGATTTTAAAGTTCTTATTTGTCTCTCTCACTGCATTGTTAGAATCTCTTGAACCTAGTTTAAACAGATATGGAAAGGAATTTCCAAAGTTTGACCTAGCAGCATTTGTTGGATATGAATTTTCTGTACTTCCATTATTTCCACGGGTCCAAGTACTAACATAAGTCGTCGATAAACGTGGGTCATTTGGGTAGGTTGCAGAGTGTAAATCATAATTTTCGATGTTAACTTTAAACCAACCAAATGTAGCTGCCTTAGTATACCAGTTTGGTGTAAATGCTCTTGTATGATCTAATGTAGCACCTACAACAGATTGAAGTTCAAAAATAGATTCTTCCGTATTATTTCCATTAGTACCTAAAAACAAGTTATCATAGCTAGCATGAAGACTATAACCTCCATATGCTTTGATGGCTTCATCATGCGCCAATTGCCAATAGTTTAAACTTGCGTCTTGAACATCACTTGTTGCAGTTGCTAAGGTCATGTAAACTTTTGAAAGCAACATGTCTGCCGCTTGTGGTTTTGGAGTTCCACTTGCAACCGCGCCATTCATTAATTGTTGAGCCCTTTTTACATCCTCTATAATTTGTGCATAAATATCTTTAATGGGTGCTTTAGCAAGATGGATAGTTTCTGTTGTTGTTGGCGTTATTCTTAAAGGAACTTCTCCCCATAGTCTAACCAAATTAAAATAATTGAAAGCTCTTACAAAATAGGCTTGTCCAATAACATCGTTTATAACTAGCTCATCGGACGTACTTGGACTGTCAAATACTGTTGCCGAATTAATAGCATCATTTGCGCGTCCAATAGTTTGATAAATACCTATCCAAGAGTTTTCTATTGCCACTAAACCACTAGCAGGATTTAAAGATGATAGAGTGCTATTGTAGCTATTATTATATGTATTTCCTGTACGTCTAGTTACCATTAAACCCGAATTTACATTCGTTAAAAACAAAAATTCGTTTCCGTAGTATTCGTATTGCACCATGGCTTCATAGATTCCGAATAATGCAGAGGTTGCATTACTTGCCGAACTGTATACATTTTCATTTGCTAAAAAAGGCGGTTCCTCTTCCAAACTACAACTCGTAAATATCCCTAATATGATTAAAAAAGTGAATTTATAATTTTTCATTTTTATAGTTTTTAAAATTAAAATTTAAGGTTTAAACCTAACATGATCGTTTGTGCATTAGGAAACCCATTCCAATCTACTCCTGTAATATTTCCATTATTCAAGAAATTAGTTATTTCTGGATTATATCCTGAATAGTCTGTAAACGTAAATAAATTCATCCCTGTTACGTATACATTAGCGCTACTGAAAACGGTTGTTTTTCTTACTGGAACATCATATCCTAATGTAATATTGCTTATTCTCAAGAAACTACCGTCTTCAATTATTCTATCTGTAATTGCTGCAGATCCAGATTCTCCTAAATACCCAACTCTTGGGAAAGTATTTGACTGTGCATCGGGTCTCCAAGCATTATTATAAGCTTGAGACAAGATATTTGCTGATCTGCCCTCTGCGGTCCCTAATTGGATTAAATTACCATTTGCAATTTCATTACCGTAAACACCATTCATTTGAATACTTAAATTGAATCGTTTATAGTTCATGTTTAGATAACCTCCATAGACGAAATCTGGATTAGGGTTTCCGATAATTGTTCTATCCGCTTCAGTAATAGCTCCATCTCCATTTTGATCTATTACACGTACATCGCCAGCTTGGGCTCCAGACACTGCAATATCGTCTTCGGTTTGATAAATACCATTGGTTTCAAACCCATAAAACAAACCTACTTCTTCGCCTTCCATAAAAATGTTTGCTGGTGTTCTAAAATAATTACCTGTTGATATGTTTTCTCCTCTATAAAAGACACGGTTTTCTATGTTACCATTTATATAAATGTCTTCTGGAGCACCTCCTAAGTCTTTAATTTTACTTTTATTAAAGGCTATATTTCCACCTATATCAATACTAAAATCATTTTTATTAATAAGTGTTCCATTTAGAGTAAGTTCTATACCTTTATTGCTAAGACTCCCTCTATTAACTAGCAACGAAGTAAAACCTGAAGAGGGACCTAGTGGTTGATTTACTAATAAATCATCTGTTTGTTTATCATATACATCTATGGTTCCTGTTAGTCTGTTTTCCCAAAAGCCAAAATCCAACCCAGCATTTAATTGCTTAGTAGTTTCCCATTTAAGATTAGGGTTACTCACATTTAACGGAACAAAACCAATATTGGTTCCTTCATCTGAATTACCATATAGTATTGGTCCATAATTTGCAAAGGTTTGGTATGCAGAAATACCTTGATTACCAGTCATACCCCAACCAATTCTAAATTTTAATTCATTGATCGTTTCTGAATTCTCTAGGAAATTTTCATTATTGGCTCTCCATGCCAAAGAGAAAGATGGAAAATAACTGTATCTATTTTTTTTTGAAAACTTAGAAGAGCCATCTGCTCTAAACGTTCCTGTTACAATGTATTTATTATCAAACGAGTAATTTACACGCGATAAATAGGATAAGAGTTGACTCTTTAGGGGCAGAACGTCTAAAGGACGAGAAATCTGTTGCCCATAAATAGGTTGGTCAACACCAAATTCAGTTGTAGAAAAATCATTAACTGCATACAAGGTGTTTTTAACATCTCTAACATCGAATGTCATACCGACAACCGCATTAATTCTGTGTTTCCCCTTAAAGGTACGATTATAGGTTAATAAGTTATTAACCTGGTATGATTTTGTCTCTAAATTCGAAACCGAAAGGCTACCGTTGGTAGAACTTCCTTGAAAAGTCGTTAGACCATAAAACCGTCTACGCTCCTTATTCCGCATGTTACCACCTGCCTGTAACTTATATTTTAATCCTTTGATATTAAACTTATAGATTAAAGCTAAAGATCCAATAAATCGACTCTCTTCAGATGTATCTTGAAAATCATTAACCCATGTAAAAGGGCTAGATATACCATCTTCGTTATCAAAAGTACCACCATTAGTAACTAACGTAGGGTAACGTAAAATATTTCCAACAAAACTACGTTGCCCTCCTGCTCTGTCTCCATCTTGGGCAAAATTTCCATTTGAATAAAAAGCGTTTAATTTTGCTTTGATACTAATTTTATCAGACAAATCTTGATTTAAGTTAATACTAAAATTTCCATTTTGTAGTCTTGAATTTTCTACAATACCTCCCTGATCATTATAACCAACAGAGGCATAATAATTACCCTTTTCTGTTCCTCCACTAAATGAAGCTCCAGCACTTTTAGAAAAACCTTGTTTATATATTTCGTTATGCCAGTTATGTTGTTCTGCAGGGGTGTCGCTAACAGTACCATCTATAGCTATTGGGAAAATTGTCCCTCCACTGATGCTAAAACGAGGATCTTCACCATTTACTAATAAAGCTTCATTTTGATAGTTCGCATATCCTAAAGCATCCAAAACATCATATCGTTCACTAATTTCTGAAACACTTGTATTTACATAGGCTCGTATTGATTTTTTACCACTTTTACCCTTTTTAGTGGTTATCAAAATAACTCCGTTTGCACCTCTAGAACCATAAATAGCTGTAGCTGATGCATCTTTAAGCACTTCAATACTTTCAATATCACGAGGATTTATACCATTTAATCCATTTTGAGTTTCTTCCAAACTATTATTATCTGCAGAAGCATTCGCAGCATCTTCCCCTGCCGAGGAGATAATAATACCATCAATTACATACAAAGGCTCATTATTACCCCTTAAACTACTCGCTCCTCTAATTTTCACAGAAACTCCAGAACCTGGGCTTCCTGCATTTTGAGTTACTTGAACTCCAGCTGCACGACCTTGTAACAAGGCATCAACAGTCCTGTTTTGAGCGGCTGCAACATCATCTACGTTTACAGAAGCTACTGAACCAGTAACATCACTTTTCAGTTGGCTTCCATAACCAACTACTATAATTTCGTCTAGTGAGTTGTTGGTATCTACTACTAATTGAATAGTAAAGGTTACTTTATTTCCGATAACCAATTCTTTAGTAATGTATCCTAAATAAGAAACAACTAGTGTTTCTGCTGTTTCAGGAACATTTAAAGAAAATTTTCCATCAAAATCTGTAGATGAACCGATATTTTGACCTTTAACCAATATACTTGCTCCTGGTAAAAGCATGTTATTTTCGTCTACTACAGTTCCTGTGATCTTTTTACTTTGGGCAAATAAAATGATTGGAAAAATGAGTAAAAAATGAATTAGTAAAAAATTTTTCATAATATTATGTTTGTTTTGTTGTTGCCCAAAATTAGAGCATAAAACAAGCAAAAAAAGGGCATTATGGTTTTTTAATAAGGTGAAATGACTTTTTTAAAATACTCAATTCTAGTTATTTTTATGAAAAATTCGTGCTGGTTCGTACCATGGTGTTGCATTTTTAATTTGCCTCCCTAATCCTGTAGGAATTTGTTTAGCTTCCACGACTCTGTCGTTTAATATCTTAATCAATGAATCTTTGACCTCTAAATAATCAATGTGATTTGCTATGTTATTAAGTTCTGATGTATCAGTATAATGATCATATAATTCATAAGCTTTAACACCTTTGTGCTCCCATTGACTCAGGCGATAACGTTTTGTTTTAATTGAATAACCTTGTGCTATTCCATTCCCTGTATTTACCTGAAGTTCTGTAAGGGCATTTTCTCGAACTATGTTTTCTGAATTTTCAAGAAGTGGAACAATACTTTTACCACTCACAAATTTTGGAGTTTGCATTTGAACTAGGTCCATAATTGTAGGATACAAATCAACCAATTCAACTGGGTTATTGATAATTTCTTTATTGTTTTTAATCCCTGGTCCTGCAATGATTAAAGGAACACGTGTACCATCTTCAAACAGCGTTTGCTTTTGCCAATGGCCATGCTCACCAAGGTGATAACCATGATCTGAAGTGAAAACAACAATTGTATTTTTATCTAAACCGGTTTCCTTTAACTTGTCTAAAACACGTCCAATTTGTGCATCTACAAAACTGGTGGTTGCATAATAGGCATGCTTAATCTCCTTGGCTAAATTAGGATCTATATCCACTTGTTCTTTTTTACGACGAACAGAAATTGCAGCTGGTTTAGGAATTGTATTCAGGTAATCATCCGTGCTTTGTGGCACCTTAAAATCGTTAATATCATATAAATCAAAATATTTTTTTGGCGCTACAAAAGGAACATGCGGTCTATAAAGGCCAAATGCTAAAAAGAAATTCTCACCACTTTTAGAAAACTCATCTAAAAATCCGATGGTTTCTGTGGCACCAATTCCATCTGTTTGCTCTTCATCATTTCCATCTGCCTGCAACCAACTTAAAGTTCCTCCATCTAGTTTTGACTTCAAACCCTTTAATTTATATTCTTCAATTTTATCTCGTCCGTAAGGGTTTACAGTTTGATCCCAAGTATAAGAATCGTCATGACCGGCAGTTCCAATATCTCTAGGATTATGGTAGTGATAAATTTTACCAACTCTTACTGAGTGGTAATTTTCCTTTCTAAATTTTTGACCTATTGTTACTACATCTGGAATGGTTTGTCGAACGTACAGTCTTAATTTTTTTGATTTTGTTTGATCAGGATACAACCCAGTCATCAAAGAAACTCTAGAGGGACCACACAGCGGATATTGGACATGAGTATTTCCAAAAACAACTCCTTTTTTTGCTAACTTATCAATATTTGGTGTGATTGCAAGTGGATCTCCATAAGCACCCAAAGCACAATTTAAATCGTCTGCTATAATGAATAAAACATTTAATTTTGGTTTGGGCTTTATTGGAGTTGGTCCCGAACCCCCTAATACTAATAAGAATAAAATACTTAATCTCAAAAACGTCATCTAAAACTTATTTAAAACATTAATAATCCATAAAACAGCAATCTATTATTTGAAAAATTAATTCTAAGTTCATATTTAACAAAAAAACCATTACTTAGATTCCAATGCTTCTATTCTTTATTTTCTTTTCCTTTAAAGATTTGATTGAGTCATTTTTATCATAACTCTTTTTAGCATTTTTATTTAACTGATTCATAATTTTATTAAATATTTCTTTTTCTTTTTCAGGATACATAGTTGTTATTTTTTCATAGACTCTAAGCCTCCAAAATCAGTATCGGAAATAGTTCTTAATTCTTCTAAAGATAGTTTGTTTCCATAATTTTCTTTTAATTTATAAAGTTCTTTTTTTAGTTGTTTAATGAGTATCGTATAACTTTTGGAATGTATTAAATTTTTCATCTCATTAGGATCATTTTTTAAATCATAGAGTTCCCAAACATCTACATCATAATAAAAGTGGATTAATTTATACCGTTGATTTCTTATTCCGTAATGAGGTTGAACACGATGATAATAGGGGTATTCATAATAATGATAATACATAGATTGTCGCCAATCTTCAGAAGTTTCTCCTTTTAGATTAGAGAAAAAACTTTTCCCTTGAACTTGCTCGGGAGCAGCAACTCCTGCCATATCCAATAATGTTGGAGCAAAGTCTATATTTGAAACAATATCATCTACAATGGTTCCTGGTTTAATTTTATCGGGATACCTAATAACAAACGGCATTTTCAAAGACTCTTCATACATAAAACGCTTATCGAAAAACCCGTGTTCTCCTAAGAAAAACCCTTGATCTGAAGCATAAATTATAATCGTGTTTTCTTCTAATTCATTCTCTTTTAAATAGGCTAATACTCTACCAATATTATCATCAACGGATCGAATCGTTACTAAATAATCTTTAATATACTTTTGATATTTCCATTCGCGGACTTCTTGTGGATTTAAATTTTCGTCAGGGGTTACTATTTCATTAGGTTTAAATCCAAATTGACTCCATTTTCTTCGATCACTTTTTGATAGAGCGTCTGGTGGTGTCATTTTCATGTCTTGTCTAGTAAAATAATCCATGGTCATCTCCGTATCACCAGCCGTTAATTCTCTGCCTTCATAAGTATCATTAAAAGTAGATGGATAGGGCATTTCTTGACCCTCCCATAAATTTTTATATTTAGTATCTGGTGCCCATTGACGATGTGGGGCTTTAAACTGTAACAGCAAACAAAAAGGCTCTTTAGTATTTCTAGAGTTCAGCCAGTCCAACGCAAAGTCGGTGGTTAAATTTGTTGCATAGCCTTTTTCCTTAATTTTTTTGCCATTATCATTATAAACTGGATCCCAGTACAGGCCCTGTTCTCCACGAGATATGTGGTATTTATAGTAATCAAAACCAATAGGTTCTGATGCTAAATGCCATTTCCCTACTAAGCCCGTTTGGTACCCTGCTTCTTTTAAAGATTGAGGAAACGTCCATTGTTGATTGTTAAAAACGCCTCCTTTATAATTTTTATAATATCCATTGACATGGCTGTATTTCCCGGTTAATATAGCTGCTCTACTAGGACCACAAATAGCATTTGTACACAAAGCATTTTTGAGCAATGCGCCCTCATTTGCAATACGATCTATATTTGGTGTTGGAGCCAATTCTTTAAAAATACCTCCATAAGCAGATATTGCATTGGTTGCATGGTCATCCGAAAAAATAAATACAATATTCGGTGCCTTTTTTTTATTTGAATTATTTTGGCTGTAAGAAGAGATTGCTATTAAAAATACGATCCGGAAAATATACTTATTAAAAGGGTACATAAATGGTATTTAATAAATTAAAAAAAAGCTGATATATTAATCTTAATATATCAGCTTTAATTCTTATAATAAATTAACTATTGTTTGATTATTTTTTTGGTAGTAACTGTTCCGTTATCAACCTTGATTATATGAATACCAGATGAAAGTTCTGAAATATCAATTTGATTGGTATTAAAAACTTCTTTTTCTGAACTTCCTAAAATAGAGTATACTTTTATTGATTTAATATTATCAACTCCACTAATAGAAATTAAGTCTGTTGCGGGGTTTGGATGAATATTAATTACTGAAGAGTTTACATCCTCTAAGCCTAATACATCCGAACCATTTACAGATAGCGAAGAAAAGCCAATATTTGCGGTACTAAATTGGAATCTAAGGTTTCTATCCCATGCCACAGCAGCAACAGTTTTTGAGAATACACCTTCTGTAAGGGCTGCTACACAACAATTAATATCATTTCCTGCTGAATTAGTCTTATAAATCCTATAAGTAGCTCCCCCAGGTGGCAAACAAGTAATATTCATTTCAAATGAGTGAGCAGTATTCTTATTAGCACCTTCATCTTTAACCGCAGCTGATAAATAATATGGGTAAGCATCATCATCTTGTGAAACAATTAAATTTGATTCGCCAATAGTGGTTTCCTCGCATTCAAATTCTTGAAAAGGATACAGAACTACACCATTATGTGAAAATGAATCAAACTTAATCGAGCCACTACCTGAAAACTGAAATTTAACATTACGATTCCATGCAACTGCAGGGACAGTAATTGTATTTTCCCCCACTGTTAAATCCCCAATCTGAGTAAAATCAGCTTTAGTTGGATCCTCAAGAGTTTTATATATTCGAAATGTTGTTCCATCAGCCAAATCTGTAATATTGATTACCACTGTTTGAGCAAGACTACTCGTTGCAACACCATCAGTTGTCAGAGCAGCTGTAAATATTGTGTTCCAAGTTGCATTAGCTCCCGTTGCAAATAAACCTGAATCGGTCATAGATATTGATTGCGCAGTAATAACACTTGTACAAAGTGCAAAAAATAATAAAGTAATTTTTTTTAGCATAATAATTGTTTATAGTTAATAATTTATTTGTTTCTTTTGTAAATTCTCCATTGTTGCATCTTTTTTTTGTCAAGTGCATTTTTTAATTTTCCAAATAGTCTGTTGTACACCTTTTTTAATTCAGCCTTTTTGGTTTCTGGGTCTTGTGCATACGAACTTCTAACTGTATTCACTTCATTAAAGCGTTTTAGTTGAATCTCATATACTGTTGATGTTTCTTCGGCGTTTAAAGAGAGTACTTCAGACATCTCGTTTGTTATTTTGGTAGCGCGTTCTTCGCTAGTGTTTTGAGAATACACATTTGTGGCTAAAACCATCAAGAGAAGAAGTACATTAATTTTTTTCATATTCAAATTATTTTAGATTATTTTAGATTATTATAGATTAT
>Ga0209659_1001230_pt1 | contig 15126 bp, 13 predicted proteins | sample SaaInlLV_10m_DNA_FD_184658 | JGI IMG/M metagenome (GOLD analysis project Ga0209659, IMG submission 184658) | Marine microbial communities from expanding oxygen minimum zones in the Saanich Inlet - SI072_LV_10m_DNA (SPAdes) (version 2) | ecosystem: Environmental > Aquatic > Marine > Intertidal... | reverse complement strand
ATGAACCGGTGAACGAAGGCCCCATTCGATTGTATGTGAATGACGCGGAGTGGTTGTTGGATTGGCCGCCGGAAGGGATGTCATTGTCGGTCAAAATCCCGGGTGGACAGTCGAGCTCGGTGATCCTGCGCAACATCGCGGGAGCCAAGAGTCCGCGTGATATGGGCGAGTCTGACGATGCCCGGTTCCTCGCCCTCCGGCTGAAGCGTATCAGCTTTGATGAGGAGCCGGCGTTTCCGTTGGTGGAATGAGGAGGATTCCGTTTGCGCGCGGACCAATCGTTGGTTTTCCTCAGGTGATGAATCAATCACCCCAATCTGCTCTAGAGGATGCCCGTTCTGAGGGGATCGATTTGGACATGTTGGACACCAACTTGGCGTTGAGCGTAAAAGAACGGTGGATGCAACACGAACAAGCTAACGAGCTTGCTTTGAAACTTCAGACGGCAGGCGAGGCCCTAAATGCAAAACTTCAGTCGACTACTGGAACGACTATCTGATTCGGGGGTTGATTTTGTGATCATTGGCGGCTTCGCCGCATTGACTCATGGGTCATCGTTCATGACCCGGGATGTTGATGTCTGTGCTGACCTCTCTTCGGAAAATATTGCTCGATTGCGAGAAGCGCTCAAAGATTGGAATCCTCGTCATCGTATGACTCCTCAAAGGTTGTCCTTTTTGGATCACCCTCCCACCGGACAGTCAGTAAACAATCTCTATATTGAAACTGATTACGGTATACTGGATTTATTGTCTCAAGTCTTGGGACTAGGAGATTTCGCCCGATTGCGATCCGGGGCGGAAATAATTGAGGTTGATGGGCGGGAATACGCGGTAATCGGTCTACCTGATTTGATTACTGCGAAGGAAGCGGTGGCACGTAGTAGAGATCTGCTGGTCGCGAAGGAGCTGCGGGCGATTGCGGCTAAACGAGGTATGGATATTCCGCCTCCGCGTTCCGCTTCATGAGTCGTCGATGCCTGTGGTGGTTTGGCGTGGTGGGAGGACTGTTGGTGCTCAACGGCATTTGGGGCATTGCGCGGTTTCAGGTGAATGGGCTCTTCGCGGATCAGTGGAGTTTTTATCAGCCGCTGTTTGAGGGGGCAGGTTGGTGGGAGATTTTCAGTTGGCAGCATGGTCCCCATCGGCAGGGACTGGCGTTTTTACTGACCGCTGGCGTGATGGAATTCAGTCAGTGGGATGCCCGCGTCGAGAGTCTGTGGATTTTCCTGCAGTTGCTGGTGGCGACGGGATTGGCCTTGAATCTCAAGCGGCGATTGGTCGGAAGTATCCATTTAACGGATATATGGATCGTGATCTCCGGCCTATCATTGCTGTCCTACGAGACCATTATGCTGGTGCCGAATGCCTCGCACAGTGTGTTCCCCCTTTTGGGGCTGATGGTGCTCGCCAATATTTGGCCGTCGATTTGGACGATGGCGCGAGGTGTCTGGGTTGGGCTGATCATCGTAATGTTAGCTTTTACCGGATTCGGCCTTTTCCCGGCTTTGTTGGCTGTGCTGTTGTTACTGGTGAGAGTGGTTCGAGGATGGAAATCAGGTTTCGATCAATCCACTTGGGCCACATTGATCGCGGCAGGAGTCGCCGGGATAGGCGGACTTGTTTTCGCGCGCGGTTATGTTTTCTCGGCGGCGAGTGAGGACTTCGCGTGGTTTGGGCAGGCAATGTCAGATTATGGCCGGTTTATCCTGCTGATGTTAGCGAGTCGTGGTGGATGGGATGGCGAATCAGTGCTGGCTTATAGTTTTGGGTTGTTGGTCTGTGGGGTAGGTTTGAGTGCCTGGGCGGGGGCGGTGAGGTTGCTGGTTACCAAGGAGGATGGAAGGAAGGGAGAGGTCGCGGTTTTGCTGATTGGAACTACGTTTGTCTTCGCGCTTTTTACGGCGTTGGGGCGGACTCATCTGCATATCGATGCGGGCATGGCGTCCCGCTATATGGCGTTGTTGCTGCCGATGTGGTGGGGCGCGGATTTGGTGGTCTCAAGATCGACGAGAACGTGGGCGAGGCGTGCCGTCACTGGTTTGGGCATGATCATGGCGGTGGGGCCGTGGGTGTATTTGATCGAACGTCCGGTGGCGGACTGGGCGGGCACCGTCGGATTGCGTGATGGCGATTTGCAGAACCTACGTTCGTTTCAATCCGGCAAGATCGCTTGGATTGGGAGCTACCGAAATACCGGAGATTGGCGCGTGGCGGAGGCGCGTCGGCCGGGCGGAGTGTTTCCGTTTGTGGAGACCTATCCGATGGAAGAGCGCATCGGGTTCTTGGAGAAAAGTGATCTTTCATTTGCTACGGGAGAGGCGGATTCACTCGCGTGGTTGCCGTGGATTCCCGATCGCGTGGTGCGCCGTTTGCCGCAGGGGGGAGACAATTCGGGCGCTTGGATTCTCCGGCCGAGGATGACGGGGTTCCTCAATCTTCAGGGAACGGGAGACGTGGATATGTCGTCGAACGGGACCATAGACTTGGGTGATCGGAGAAGCGAAGTTGAGGCCGAGAATTTGCGTGATGGCGTTTCGATTCCGATTGCTTCCGGTGATGCGTGGTTTGCGTTCGAGTGGCCCGCGGGAGCGCGGTTTGGCTCGCCTTCGATCACGTCGGATCCGTTGCATCCCAGCTGGATTTGGCGAGAGGGAAAATGGGTGTGCGATCGGGCGCTCAAGATCATTGCCGGATTTCACGGTTGGGAAGAAAAAGGCACGTTTGGTTGGGCGACAGATCAGCTGGAGGCTGAGATTTTGGTAAACGCGGAGTCGTATCTGAACCTCCGATTGGACTCCCGGTTTGATGCCGTGGATACGGGCGCGATATCGTTGCAGGTGGGTTCGCAGGATTGGGAGTTTTCCGCTGCTGACCTTAAGGTGGGAGTCAGCATTCGATTGCTTGAGTCCGGTGACGCTGGGTCCGTGGTATTGCAAAATTTGGCAGGAGCGCGAAGCCCCGCCGAGTCGGGCTTGTGGGATGACGAGCGGAAACTTGCGCTGAGACTTTCGGCGTTTTCGATCACGGAATTGCCCGCCTACCGGGAACTGCCTTGAACTTGGGTGCTAACGATAGACTAAATACCGCCTAGCCACCTTCTCGCTGAGACCTCACGACGTTTCCTTGCCCATGTCTGAATCCCCCTTGGTAAGTCACATTTATACCGCCGATCCCTCGGCACATGTGTTCAACGATCGTATCTACGTTTACCCGTCGCATGACCGCGATACAGGGGTTTCGGATAATGATAATGGCGATCAGTATGACATGGTGGATTACCACGTTTTTTCGATGGATGATGTGGGCAGTGAGGTGACCGATCATGGGGCGGTCTTAAAATTGGAGGAGATCCCTTGGGCGGAGAAACAACTCTGGGCTCCCGACGCGGCGGAACGTAACGGGAAATACTATCTATTTTTCCCCGCTCGATCTCACGATGGTCTGTTTCGAATCGGCGTAGCATTGAGCGACAAGCCGGAAGGACCGTTTGCGGCCGAACCTGAACCGATTGCCGGAAGTTATAGCATCGATCCGGCGGTTTTGGTCGATGGCCAGGATGCGTTCCTTTATTTTGGCGGGCTCTGGGGTGGCCAACTTCAGCATTACAACGGTAATCTACACGATCCGGCGCGGGAGGAACCCACCGGCGATTCTCCCGCAATCAACCCGCGTGTGGCTCGGCTGAGCGACGACATGAAATCAATCGTCGGCGAAGTGCAGGAGATGGAGATCCTCGACGAACAGGGCCAACCCTTGCGGGCGGATGATCACAACCGGCGTTTCTTTGAGGCCCCTTGGGTGCACAAGCGGGGCGACACCTACTACCTGTCATATTCGACGGGAAACACCCATTATTTGGTCTATGCCACCAGTAAGAGTCCGACCGGTCCTTTCATCTATGGTGGACGGATTATGGAGCCGGTCGTGGGTTGGACGACACATCAGTCCATCGTGGAACACCGCGGCCGCTGGTTCCTCTTTCATCATGACTCCAGTTTGTCGGGCGGAAGAAACTCCCTCCGCTGTATGAAGGCCAAAGAAATCTTCTATGACGAGGCGGGTCACATTCTGCCGGTGAAAGTCTAGGCATCATTGGCCCTCGTGGATTTGATATCGGTATTTTTGGCTTAACGCTTGGCAGGACCGATGCGGCCACTCAGGGTGTCGGGACTCTTTATCCCCGCCTATGGTTCCTGCAATTAGCTGGTTGGTTCAACTCGGAGTTGACCAAGAACTTTTCACCCTCGATCAAGCCAAGTCGGTGCGTGCCGTGCTCGGCGAAGACGCGGACCTGTTGGCGTTTGCCCAGCAGCTTATCGATGACGCCTATGTCGAAGAAGACCGCCTTGGTGATCTCGAAAAACTCGCCGGTCAAGCCATGGCCAAAGGCAATGCGGGATCGCCGGACGCCGACCCGTTCGCACCTAAGCCTACACCGGCTGAGGCCGCACCCACTCCCGAGCCTGCACCTGCCGCGCAACCGACGGTCTCCGATCCGGCCCCCCCCTCCGACGGGGCCGATTTCGGCTGGAGAATTGGATTTCGATAATATCGGTTCTTTGAGTGATGAAGCGCTGGCGGACCAGATGAGGGGATTCCTTGTGCTCTGTGGTGACGAAGGCGTGAGCGATCTGCACCTCTGTGCGGGAGCCAAACCGTTTGTGCGTAGGCAGCGGGCACTTTCATATCTTGGTGAACACGTCCTCACCGAAGAGGAAGCTCTACGGCTGAATACCGTGCTCCTGGCCAAACACCAAAAAGACGACTACCTCCGGCTCAAAGACTACGACCTCGCCTTAGCTCTCGATGAAAGCCACCGTTACCGCGTCAATTTGATGTTCCAAAAAGACGGTGCCTCCGGTTGCTACCGGATGGTTTCGGCCGAAGTGCCGGAGATCGATAGCCTCGGACTCAAGAACGTCGATACGATTAAAAAGCTCCTGTCCTACCACAACGGCCTGATGCTTGTGACCGGACCGGTGGGCGCAGGAAAGACCACGACCTTGGCTGCCTTGGTCAACGAACTGAATAAGGCGCGTAAGGATCATATCATTACCGTCGAGGATCCGGTGGAGATCGTGCAGGAATCCATCGGGTGCAACGTCACCCAGCGACAAGTGGGCTCGCACACGCGGTCTTTCTCATCCGCCCTCAAAGGCGCGTTACGCGAAGATCCTGATATCATGGCCATTGGCGAATTGCGCGATCTCGAAACGATTGAGATGGCGATCAGCGCGTCGGAAACAGGTCACTTGGTGATCGGCACGATGCACACCAGCGATGCCTCCACGACGCTCAATCGATTGCTCGATGTTTTCCCTCCAGCGCAGCAAACGCAGATTCGGTCCTCGGTGGCGGAGAGCCTGCGGGGCGTGCTTTGCCAACGCATTCTTCCGAGCACGGACGGAGGCCTCGTGCTTGCTTGTGAGATCCTTACTTCCAACCCCGCGGTGGCCGCACTCATTCGTGAAGGCAAGATGCAGGGACTTCGCAACGTCATGGAAACCGGCGTCAAAGATGGCATGTGCCTGATGGAAAACTCTGTCATGGAGCTCTACAAAGCCGGGAAAATTTCGGCCGATGTTGCCCGCCAGAATGTTACCACCAAGGGCGTGTTGGCCCAGATTACCTGATGATCTTACCGGCGTCGGTCGCATCTTATTTTGAACCCCATTTTATTCTTTTAGCTCATGCCCGCCATTGATCGCCTGTTAAAACTCATGCTCGATAAGGGCGGATCCGATTTGCACCTCAACGTCGGTATGGTGCCAAAGGCTCGAATTTCGGGTAACGTGATTCCGATCGAAGACGGTATCGTCACGGCACCGCAGATGGAAACCTATCTGAGTGAAATTTGCCCGGAGCACCGTTGGAAAGAGTATCTCGACACCAAGGATCTCGATTTGGCGCACGAGATTCCAGGCGTAGCGCGTTTCCGCGGAAACTACCTCTATAACCACTGGGGGCAGGCGGGGATTTTCCGTCAAATTCCCGCGGAGATTCTATCCTTCGACACCCTCAATTTGCCGGAAGTATTGAAGAAATTTTGCCACATGAGCGAAGGGCTCGTGGTGGTGACGGGGCCAACCGGTAGTGGTAAATCCACTACGCTCGCGGCGATGATCGATTACATCAACGAGAACCTTGCCCGCCACATTATCACGATTGAGGATCCGATCGAGTTTGTGCATCCGAAGAAGAAGTCGGTAATCGTGCATCGTGAAGTGGGTGAGCACACCCAGACGTTTGGCGACGCGCTGAAGGGAGCCATGAGGCACGATCCGGATATTCTGCTGCTCGGTGAAATGCGTGAACTCGAGACCATCAAGCTTGCGCTCGGTTGTGCCTCCATGGGCATGCTGGTATTCGGCACCCTCCACACCAACAACGCCCCCAAGACCGTGGATCGTATCATCAATGCCTTTCCGGCTGACGAACAGAATCAAGTGCGCGTGATGTTGGCCGGCTGTCTATCCGGTGTGGTGGCGCAGTTGCTCTGTAAGCGTCAACCCAAGGGCCGGGTCGCCGTTCACGAAATTTTGCTCAAACATGAAGCGTTGCCCAACACGATCCGCAGTGGTGCCATTGCGAACATTCGAGCCATTATTGAGAGTGGTAAAAATGATGGCATGACGACGATGGATTGGAGCTTGATGGACCGGGTCAATGACGGCTCGATTTCGGCCAAAGAGGCGTTCATGAAATCGTCCAATAAGCAGGCGTTTCAACATCTCCTCAAACCCGGCGAACTCGAAGAAGCCGATCATTAAAGGGAGGGATCGGCTCCGCCCGGTCCGCAGTGGCGTGGTTCACTCCGCGCCCAAACGCAGTGTCATAAAAATACTGTTCGGATCCTCCCGATAGTCACCAAACGGCGGACATTCCGTAAAGCCCGCTGCCGTATAAAGTCGCCGGGCGGGTTCAAACTCGGGTTGTGATCCCGTTTCCAGACTCAGCCTTTCGTAGCGTCTTTGTTGGGCTGTGGCTAAGAGGTGATCGAGCATGTGCTTACCGACGCCGCGGCGTCGAAATGCTTGCGCGGTGCGCATTGATTTTATCTCGCCGTGCCGGGACGTGAGCTCCCGCAAGGCGCCGCACCCCGCCAGGGCAGAGCCCGCCCAGACGGTCCAGCACGTGACGTCGGGATGACGGAGACGGGTTAAATCGAGCGCGTGAACGCTTTCGAGGGGAGAAATGCTCCGCACGTCAGCCAGATGTTCAGTCAATAGAGCGGACACTTCCGGTCCCGATAAATCGTCAACGCGGACGGTTAACATTTGGATCTCTGGGTTGTTGCTTTCACCGTAAAAATGAGAGAATGATCACAAAGTTGCTCCCCTCAACTCTATCCCCATGAAACGTCTCAGCTTTTACCTCATTCTCTTTTTGGTTATTGGTATTACAGCCATCGGACTACACGCCGTCAGTCCCAAGGATTTGCCCGATGGGTTTACAAATTTGGCGATTGGTGATGCCGCCCCCGATTTTTCGTTGCCCGGGACGGATGGGAAAACCTACACGCTCGATGATTTTGGCGGCACGGATGTTCTCGTAGTCTACTTCACGGGCACGCATTGTCCGACTTCCCACGGCGCGATGGGGCGTATGTTGCAGTTTGTGGAAGATTTTAGTAACCAGAGCTTCAAGTTTGTCGCGATCAATCCCAACCACTCCTCGGGGCTGCGGCCGGATGAGTTTGGCCATACCGACTACGAAGAAACTTTCGTCGATTCGAAACGTTACGCCGAAGACTACGGTTGGACGTTTCCTTTTCTCTACGACGGCGATGAACAAAAGGTTGCGCGGGCCTACGGCTGCTTGGCGACCCCGCATGTGTTGATCTTCGATCGTGATCGAAAACTCCGCTACAATGGCCGGTTCGATGATTCGCGGTTTGCGGACCCCGCCACGGTCAAATCCCCCGATGCCCGGAACGCAGTGGAAGCAATTTTAGCCGGCAAACCTGTGCCGGTGGAAACGACCCGGCCGCATGGTTGCTCTACGAAATGGCGTGAGCGCAGTCTGCATGTCATGGAGGAAGAGAAAGAGTGGCAGGGGAGGGAAGCCACGCTTGAACAGATTGATGCCGAGGGCGTCGCTGCTCTCCGGGCCAACGGCACGGAGAAACTCCGCCTGATCAACGTCTGGGCGACCTGGTGCGGTCCTTGCGTTGAAGAATTTCCTGATCTCACCGCCATCGCCCGCAAGTTCAGCCGCCGGGAATTCGAGTTGGTCACGATCAGCTTGGACCAACTCTCGCATCAGGAACGGGCGCGTCAGTTCCTCAGCAAACACCGCGCCGTGATGAGCGATAAGCTGAGCAAGTCGGTGGCCAAAGAAGGTCGCACGACCAATAACTACATTTACACCGGCTCCAGCGTGGACGATTTAGCTGAAGTCTTGGATCCCGATTGGCCGGGGCCGATTCCTTACTCCATTTTGGTCGATCAAAAGGGCAACGTGCTCTACCGCAAACTCGGTAAGATCGACCCCGAAGTGGTGCGTAACAAAATCCTCGAAACGCTCACTCGACACTACGTGAAATAGGCAGGGCGTGCGTGAAGCCAATCACGCTCATGCGCTCACGGCAAATCGTTGTTGCGGACGTCGCGGAGTTTGGTGGCTAGTTTGGTTTTGAAGCGGGCGACGGTGGCGGCGTGGGCCGGGTCGTCGACGAGGTTGGTGTATTGCTGCGGGTCGTTTTGAGTGTCGAAGAGTTCGATGCCTCCGGCGGCATCTTCCCCGTATTGCATGTAGGCGTAACGTTCTTCGCGGAGGAGAAAACCTTTGCGCATGGGCGCCACCGTGAACGCGGTGTCCCGCACTTCGAGTTCCGGTTCGTCGAGTAACTTTACGATGCTTTTGCCTTGGATGTTTTCCGGTATCTCCAGTCCACAGAGTTCGGCGATGGTCGGGTAGAGGTCCAGGAGCTCGACCAGGGAATCGCTGACGGCGGGTTTCTTGCCGGGCACACAAACGATCAGGGGCACGCCGGCAGATTCGTCGCGCAGGCTCACCTTGGCCCAAAAGTCGTGTTCGCCGAGATGGTAGCCGTGATCGCTCGTGAAGATGATGATCGTCTTATCGGTGAGACCTTCTTCATCGAGAGCATTGAGGACTTTCCCCACTTGAGCGTCCATGTAGGCGACAGAGGCGTAGTAACCGCCCATGGCCTTCTTTTGACGGCGAATATCCATCTGCATGTTCTCACTCGTTTTGTAGTTGATGGCCGCCTTGGGAATATCGTCCCAATTGCCGGGAATCTTGGGCGGCAGCACCATTTTTTCGTAAGGTTTAAACGGCGGGTAATAACTGCGTGGCGCGACAAACGGCACGTGAGGGCGGACGAATCCGACGCCCAGCCAAAACGGTTGATCACGTTTTTGGCGGATCAGCTCAACCGCTTTGGCCGCGGTCTTTCCGTCGGAGTGCACGAGGTCATCTCCATCAGCTTCGACGACGACAAAGGTGTTGCCTCCGACGGCGGGCTTCTTGCCATCCGGATTCGACTCCAGCGTTTCGCCGTCTCCGGGGGCCGCCCATTCGGGGCCGGGACTGTTGAAGCGCTCGGTCCATGATCGCTCGTCGTCCGCGCCGTGGCCGCCTTCTTCGATGCCTCCCGGCACGCCCATGTGAAAGATCTTACTCACGCGGGCCGCGTAGTAGCCGTTGTCTTTAAAATGCTCCGACCACATGGGCCGGTCGCCGATCTGAGGCCGTGGATTGTGATAGCCCAACGCGCCGGTGGCGTGTGGGTAGTAGCCCGACATGAAAGAAGCGCGGGAGGGGCCGCAGTAGGTGCCTTGGCAATAGGCTTTCGTAAACCGCACGCCGCGATTCGCCAATCGATCGATGTTGGGCGTTTGGACAACCGTGTTTCCGTAACATGAGAGTGCCGTGTAGGTCAGATCATCCGAGATGATGAACAGCACGTTGTAACGCGGTTGTTCGGCGGAAGTGATCAGCCCATTCAGTCCAAAGAGAGCTGCGAGGAGGGAAAGAGAAGGGCGGGGTATCATGAGAGTGCGGGGAATGTGTCGGGCGGATTACTCCAACTCTTGTAGTTTTTCCCAGAGGGCGATGCGGATGTTGCGCCAGGCGCGGCGGTGGCCTTTGGCGCCGGCGTCGTCGAGGAGAGCCTGATTGCCATCTTTGAGCCCGAGCCGTTGGTCGAAAGCCTCATCCAACTTGAAATGCATCCCAAGGAATTCGGACCGTGACTGTTGCCCGAGGGTTTTCAAATGTTGGGGTGGCGCGACCGAAATAATGTGATCCACCACCTCCTGCACCGTCTGGAATCGCGGGGTCTGCTTGGATTGGTGTTCGCAGACCTCCTCGGTGCAGCAGGCATCTTCGAAGAAGGCGGAAGACGTCAACTGTGAGCAGAGGACTATCAGAAGATACGGAGACATTCGGGTGAACATGGGACGAGGTAGGGGTGTCATAGGTTCCCAGAATGCCCTTCGATTGTCGAGATATTGGCTATTGTCGGCGATGGGTGGGCTCTGGCAGGTTCACCCTTCCACCCTTACTTTGACTGTATCTCGACCCACCTTCCGTAGTCTGTTTGGCCGTGCCCTGCTGGGCGCGTTGCTCTTCTTGGGCGGCTGTTCGTTGCCACGCAACTCGGCTCCGACTGAGCCCATTTACGCCAGCACAATGGCTCGGGCGAAGGCTCAACAGAAGATTTTGATGGAGGCATGGAAGCTCGTGAACAAACGCTTCTACGATCCGGAATTTAATGGAGCCGATTGGGCCACGGCGTATGAACGCTACGCGGATGAGGCGGGAGCGGAAGGTTCCCGGGAGGACCTTTATGAGGTCATCAATGATATGCTCGGGGAACTCGACGATGGCCATACGGGTGCCATGACCCCACGGGAGGCGTGGGAAGACTACCGCGAAGAACGTGCGTTTGTCGGGCTCAACTTGGAGCGACTGGAAGGCCAATGGATCATCACCGAGTTACGGCCCGGGAGCGCGGCTGCGGAGTCAGAGATCAAGCCGGGTTGGATCGCCTTGTCGCGTGATGGAGAGACTTTGGCGGAGGATCGAATCAGTTTTGAGAGTATTCCGGGTGAGACGTATACGTGGTTGTTTGAGGATGCCGAGGGCAAGGAGCGCGCAATTCCTCTGTTGGCTCGCACGCTGCCGGATTGGATGCCTCCGGAGGAGAGGCATTCGGCCGAAGGGTGGATCTACCTGCGTTTCGATGAGTTCGAATCGGAATACCATAAATGGCTGGGCGAACGATTGGCTAAGCATCGTGATGCACCGGGCATAATTCTCGATCTCCGTAATAATGGAGGAGGTTCGGTTTCTTCGCTCGAACACGTGATGAATGATTTTTTTGAAGAACGGGTGTCCTACGGTGCGTTTGTTTCTCGGGCCGGGAAACGTGATGATGAGAAGTCGGCGTGGCGCAGTGGAGTGGGTTATGATGGCCCGGTCGTCGCTTTGATTGGGGGAGGTTCGGCGAGTTCGGCGGAAATTTTTGCTCAAGTCCTCAAACACTACGAGCGGGCGACTTTGATCGGTCGTTCAACCGCGGGCGTGGTGATCGCCAGCCGTAAATTTCGTTTGAGTGACGGAGGTGAAATTCAGATCGGCCTGCATGATTTTCAAACGCTCGATGGATCGCGTCTCGAAGGGAACGGGGTGGAGCCGGATGTGGAGATTGAACGAAGTTTGTCTGATATCCGCGAAGGATATGACGCTGATCTCGATGCCGCCGTGGAGTGGCTACGGGTGCACGCTCGGGTAGCGGAAAAAGCGGAACTTTGATCGGGGTTTACCCACGGAACACACCGAAACAGTAGATCCGCGGGGTTGGTTTTCTTTAAGCACGAATGCCTCCATCACCGTTACGCGACGCAACCCATACAGGGTTTGTTTGGGGGGTTGATGTGCTTCCGGTGCATTAACGAATGGTGAACGTTCGTGTCCCTTCGTGGTAAATAACCAGCGGAGGTGTGGTTTTTTTGATCCCTCGTCGCCTCTGGAGCCGCCGAAGGCGGGTAAACTTGGGGTGAAGAATGTCGGGGGCGTGGACCCGTAATTTTGCAATTCATCATGAGTGGGCTTGCCCCGGATCGGGCGACCGATTCTGCTCTTCCTTTCGATCCTATTTACTGCCCATTTCGAGACCGCGAATGCCCAAACGCAAAAAACCCGAAGACGACCAAGACGAACTGTTATTTGACGCCAAAGCAGCGAAGGAGTCTCCGGTGGAGTCCACTCCGCCGCCTGTTTCCTCTGCCGCTGAGGCGGACGAGAATCTTCCTGCGGGAGAGGTCGTGGCGGAAGAAACAGCGGGTGAAGCTCCGCTGGAAGGCGCCTATCGCGACTGGTTCCTCGAATACGCGAGTTATGTGATTCTTGATCGGGCGGTGCCTCATTTGCATGACGGGCTCAAGCCGGTGCAGCGACGCATCCTCCATACCCTCTTCACCAAGGACGACGGCCGATTCCACAAAGTCGCCAACATCGTCGGTGCCACCATGGCATTTCACCCGCATGGTGACGCCTCCATCGAAGCCGCACTGGTGGGCATCGCCCAACGTAGCTACCTGATCGAGCCACAAGGGAATTTTGGCAATACGCTCACGGGTGATGGCGCGGCGGCCGCCCGTTACATCGAGGCGCGCCTCACTCCCTTTGCGCGCGATGTGCTCTTCAATCCGAAGACGACGGAGTGGCAGCAGAGCTACGACGGCCGCGCTAAGGAGCCTATCACGTTACCGGCTAAATTTCCTCTCGTGCTCCTGGAAGGTGCCGAAGGTATCGCGGTGGGTCTTTCGACCAAAATCCTGCCGCATAACTTCAACGATCTGTGCCGCGCCTCGATCAATTACCTCCAAGGGAAAACCTTCCGCATCCGTCCTGATTTCCCGTCGGGTGGCACGGCTGACTTCTCCGATTACAACGACGGCAAGCGCGGTGGTAAGGTGAAGGTTCGCGCGACGATCAAGCCCGGTGAAACCAAATACCTGCTCGCGATCACCGAGCTCGCCCATGGCACCACCACGACCTCGCTCATCGATTCGATCATCGCCGCCAATAATAAGGGCAAACTCAAGATCAAGCACGTCGACGACAATACCGCCGACAAGGTTGAGATCATCGTGCACCTGCCGCAGGGCGCCGACCCGAAGAAGGTCAAACAGCAGCTTTACGCTTTCACCAATTGCCAAATGTCGATCTCACCATCGGCCTGCACCATCGAGACGCACGAGGGCCGCGATCGTCCTGTCTTTATCGGGGTTTCGGAAATTCTCAAACGCTCCACGGACCGCACGGTGGATCTGCTCAAGCTTGAGCTCGAAATCAAACTCGGTGAACTCGAACAACAGTGGCATTGGGATTCACTCGAACGTATTTTCATCGAAGAGCGTATCTATCGACGGATCGAGAAATCCAAGACGTGGGAAAACGTGCTCGAAGAGATTCGCACGGGATTGGCGCCGTTCTTGGAGCGCCTCAAACGAGCGGTGACCGACGAGGACATTACCCGCCTCACCGAAATTCGCATCAAGCGGATATCCGCCTACAACCGGTTCAAGGCCGACGAGAAGATCAAGAAGATCGAAGAGGACATCAAAGCAGTTCAGCATGACCTGAAGCACCTCGTCGACTATGCCATCAATTGGTTCGAGACGTTGCAGACCAAATACGGCAAGGGCCGTAAACGCCGCACTTCCTTTGACGAGATTGAGCAGATCAACGTCGCCAAAGTCGTGGCCACCAACCAACGCCTCTACGTGGATCGCGAAGGTGGATTCATCGGCCGCAATTGGCGACAACACGAGTTCGTTACGGAAGTCAGCGAGATCGATATGATTCTCTGCATCATGGGTGACGGCTCACTCAAGGTCACCAAGATTGCGGACAAGGTCTTCATGGGTCGAAATATTTTGCACGTTTCGGTCTTCAAGAAAGACGGCCCGCCTGAGTTCTATACGTTGCTTTATCAGGACAAGAAATCCGGCAAATGTTTCGCCAAGCGTTTCACCGTCGGTGGAGTTACGCGGGACAAACTGTATTCGCTGACTGCCAGCGAAGGTTCCAAAGTCGTTTACTTCGATGCCACCAAGAATGAAGAAGCGATGCCTGATTTGTTGCGCATACAGTTGAGTGGCCGCTGCAAAGCCCGCGTGAAGGACTTCGAATACGATCTGACGGAAGCCAAGGTCGGCACCCGTGGAGCCAAAGGCGTAACGGTCACCAAATATCCGGTGCGCAAAGTCACCAAAGTCCTCGGCATCGGCGAAGAAGCGTAGGGAGCGCGGCTGTGCCGCGCGATTTCCGAAGGACGATTTGGAGCGGCTATTTTTGCCCACGGAACACACAGAAAACGCGGAAATCCGTCAGCCGACGGGACGAGCCTTTGGCCCCAAAAAGTCACAAAGATCGTCGGATGGGCATCGGACAGGATTTGTGCGCCTATAGGCGCATCGCGCCGGGTTGGTCTTGTGCATTTTTGCGGCGATAAAACAGCAGGGGAGTGGCTCTGCTTGGCTCTGTTTCCTCCTGTGAAAATAGCGGTGGAGTGGCTTAGTGATCTTTGCGAACTCGGTGTATAACCATCGGCCGACTGCCGGGCCGTAGAGATTGACCCAATTTCACTATGGCCGTGAGATCGATGCTTCACTCCTGCTGCGTCTTTCCCCGATGAAAAAACTACTCCTGTTTGCTGTCCTTGCGTTTCCTTTATTTGCCGAATTACCCACGCCCGTGATCGACGGTTCGGGGCCGGGTTGGGAGAAACTCACCGCATCCGATTTCATGGACGTCAATTGCGGGGACGACACGTGGACCTGGGAGGGCAACTCCGTGGCCTGCACCGGGCAACCCATCGGTGTGATTGCCACGAAGAAGCTGTATACGAACTTCGAGCTCAGTGCGGAGTGGCGGCACAATAAACCCGCGGGCAATTCCGGTATATTTGTTTGGGCCTACCCCGACGTGATCAAAGCCATGCAAGAGGGCACCAACGAGGACCGTCTTCCTCAAGGTATCGAAGTCCAAGTCCTCGATCTGGGCTACAAAACCAACTATGAAAAGAAGGGTGACCGGAAGGCCGACTGGTTCACCTGCCACGGCGATGTTTTCGGCGTTGGTAAAG
>Ga0209659_1001213_pt1 | contig 15234 bp, 18 predicted proteins | sample SaaInlLV_10m_DNA_FD_184658 | JGI IMG/M metagenome (GOLD analysis project Ga0209659, IMG submission 184658) | Marine microbial communities from expanding oxygen minimum zones in the Saanich Inlet - SI072_LV_10m_DNA (SPAdes) (version 2) | ecosystem: Environmental > Aquatic > Marine > Intertidal... | reverse complement strand
GTGTTTTTTTAAAGCCAAAGATATTTTTTTGATAGTACAATGGGTTAGGCTCAAAATTATCACCGTTGTTTATTGTTGGTGAAGTGATTCTACCAAAATGTGATGGAATTATACGTCTTGTTTCTTCAATAAATTCCTTTAATCCTTGTTCCATATTCTATTGTTTTTAGGAGTAAAACAAAATAATTTGCTGGTTCAAATTAATTCTATAAATTGAAGTTACAAAATTTGTAGCCACAGATATGTCACACTTAAAAGAAAAAAAGCCTCTAAATCACTGAAAATTAATGATTTAGAGACTATTGATGTGACCTCGGCAGGATTCAAACCTGCAACCTCTTGAGCCGTAATCAAGTGCACTATTCAGTTATGCTACGAGGCCAATTGTTTTTAATATAATCTCGACCTTGACCAGATTTTAGAAATTTTTCTCTTTCTAAAGCTTCTAATTTAGAAATAAATGTTTCGAAAAACAATAATTTCCAAGGACGATATGGTTTTGTTGATTTGGTTTTTCCTGAATTATGTTCCTTCAATCTTCGTTCTACATTTTCAGTAAAACCTACATAATTTCTTTTAAAATCAACACTTCTAAGAACGTAAACATAAAAATAATCCATCACGATTATTATTATTTGAGCCTCTTGAGCCGTAATCAAGTGCACCCTGCCTGCCGCAGGCACGGTATTCAGTTATGCTACAAGGCCGTTTTGAGGGTGCAAATATAAGTTAATAATCTTTTTATCAAAAAAATATCACGGCTATTTCAAAAAACTTACATTTGTAAAAGTAATATAACTTTAAATGTCATGAAAATAGAACAAATCTATACCAGTTGTTTAGCTCAAGGTGCCTACTATATCGATTCTAATGGAGAGGTTGCTATCATTGATCCACTTCGTGAGACACAACATTATGTTGATAAAGCAACTGCTAATAATGCTAAAATAAAATTCATTTTTGAAACCCATATTCATGCCGATTTTGTATCCGGTCATTTGGACTTGGCTAAAAAAACAGGGGCAACTATTGTTTTTGGTCCAAACACCAAAACAGCCTTTAACTGTTACAATGCCTCCGATAATGAAGAATTTAAAATTGGGAATATCACAATTAAAGTATTACATACTCCTGGTCACACCCTAGAATCTGTCACGTATTTACTGATTGATGAAAACGGTAAAAACCACGCTGTGTTTACGGGTGACACCCTGTTTCTTGGAGATGTTGGACGACCCGATTTGGCAATAAAATCTGACCTTAGTGAAAAAGATTTAGCAGGTATGTTATTTCACTCCTTGCGCTCAAAAATCATGACTCTAGAAGATTCTGTGATTGTATATCCAGCACATGGAGCTGGTTCTGCTTGTGGAAAAAATTTAAGCAAAGAAACGGTTGGTACGATTGGAGATCAAAAAAACACTAATTATGCTTTGCGTTCTGATATGACCAAAGAAGAGTTTGTAACAGAAGTGCTAGACGGCATCAGTCCACCGCCGCAATATTTTGCCAAAAATGCTAAAATGAACCAAAGTGGATACTCTGATTTAGAGGAAGTATTATCAAACGGCAATACGCCCCTATCTGCAGAAGCTTTTGAACAGTTGGCAAACTCCCAAAAAGCACTTGTTTTAGATGTTCGAACTCAACAAGATTTTGTGAAAAATCACATCCCGGGATCAATTTTTATTGGGCTTAATGGCGGATTTGCACCATGGGTTGGTGCACTCATTTCAGACATCAATCAACCCATTTTATTAGTCGTTCCACAAGGCAAGTCAGAAGAAGCAGTGACACGTTTGGCACGTGTTGGTTATGACAACGCCCTTGGCTATTTAGAAGGCGGTATGGACGCTTGGATTGCTGCAGAAAAAACAACAGACCAAATTAAGTCTATTTCAGCAGAGGAATTTTCTGAAGAAACAAAAGAACACAAATTAAACGTTTTGGATGTTCGAAAAGATGGTGAACATGCCTCGATGCATTTAAATATGGACGGTCTTCAGCATTTTGCATTAGATTACATCAACCATCAAATGAATCAGATTGATGCCAATAAAACGTATTATATCCATTGTGCAGGTGGCTACCGTTCTGTGATTGCTGCATCTATTTTAAAAGCACGTGGATTTCATAACATCATAGATATTGCGGGTGGATTTGCAGCGCTTAAAAAAACAGATTTATCAATGTCTGAATTTGTATGTCCCTCAACGCTTTAACCTTTAAAATAATGAAAACTACGCTTGAAATTCAAAATCTAAAATGTGGCGGATGCGCGCATACGATTATCTCCAAACTCAATGACTTAAAAGGAATTCAAAATGTAAGTGTAAACACAGAAACGAATACCGTTTCATTTGAAAATGAACTCCCAAACGGAGTTGAATCTGCTACAACATTACTGTCTAAACTTGGATACCCAGTGGATGGAGATACCAATTCAATTGGCAAAAAAGCAAAATCATTTGTAAGCTGTGCGGTAGGACGCATGGCAAAATCTCAAACGATCTCCGCACTTAAACCCGCTTTTAAAAGTTGAGTGCATTGCGGCTCTAACTCCTCATATAGCCCAGTTTTTACGGTACATTTCCCTTTATAATGAACGAGCAACGAACACTGTTCTGCCTGCTCATAGGAATGCTTACAAACATCAACTAAGGTTTCAATCACATGATCAAAGGTATTGACCTCATCGTTGAATAAGACAATTTCATTCAAATGGCTTTCTTCAACTGAAACCTCTACTTCTTCTTTAATTTTTTCTTTTGTACCCATAACTACTTAACGAATTTCAAAGCAACCCAACTATTTCGTGTTAATGTTTTTTCAAGTTTTAAATTCAGTTGATTACAGCTTGATTCAATCAACTCGCAATCACTGTCATAAAAACCGCTTAAAAATAAAACACCCTTTTCATTTAAACAAGTAACATATGTACTTAAATCATTCATTAGAATGTTGCGATTTATATTTGCGATGATGACATCAAATCGTTTTCCTTGAAGTAGAGACGCATCCCCTTCCAAAACATTGATATGGTGACACTCATTTCGAGAGACGTTTTCAAGACTGTTTAAATAACACCAATTATCAATATCAATGGCTTCTAAAGAAGTGGCTCCTTTTTTTTCAGCTAAGATAGCGAGCACTCCGGTTCCACATCCCATATCTAAGACAGATTTATTGGTGAAATCAAAGGCTAAAATATGCTGAATCATCATGTGGGTGGTTTCATGATGTCCTGTTCCAAAACTCATTTTAGGCTCAATCACAATGTCATATTCTACATTAAATGCTTCATGAAACGGCGCACGAATGGCACAACGATCTTCTACAACAATGGGGTTGAAATTCTTTTCCCATTCTGCATTCCAATTGGTCTGTGCTATGGTCTCAAATTCATAAGTAATCACAAACTCCTCGGAATTTAAAATTTGAATTCCATCTAAAATTGCATCAAAATGTTCTGATTCTTGAATATAAGCTATGACCCCATCTGAGGTTTCTACAAAGCTTTCGAAACCAGAAAAGCCAAGTTCCGCAATCAAAATTTCGGTACCTGGCTGAACGGGTTTAACTTTAAAAGTGTAGCCTATATAAATAGAATCTGCCAAATTTAAAATGCGTTTATAATGGCTATAAATTGTTCTACATCTAATGCTGCACCGCCAATTAAACCGCCGTCAACATCTGTTTTTGAAAAAATTTCTTTTGCGTTTGCTGGCTTTACACTTCCACCATACAAAATAGAAACCTGGTCTGCTAACTCCGCAGAATAGTGGTCTGCAATTGTTTTACGTATAAAGGCATGCATGTCCTGTGCTTGCTCTGGGGATGCAGTTTCTCCAGTACCGATGGCCCAAACTGGCTCATAAGCCAATACAATATGCTCCCAAGCTGATGCTGGCAAATGAAATAAAGCATTTTTAATTTGTGCTTCTACAATCGCTTCTTCATTGCCTGATTTACGATCTTCCAATTCTTCTCCAAAACAGAATATCGCACACATATTATGTGCCAAGGCTGTATCTACTTTCTTAGCTAAAAGCGCATCGGTTTCATTAAAGTAAGCACGGCGTTCACTGTGACCTAAAATAACTGTTTTAACTCCTACACTTTTAAGCATTTTGGCACTTACCTCTCCTGTATAAGCACCATTTTCTGCAAAATGCATGTTTTGTGCAGCCACAATAACTTGACTTCCTTTGACTGAATTTGAAGATGCTAAAAGACTAGTGAAAGGAGGTGCAATAATCACTTCTGTAGTGCTGTGCTTCAATTTTTTTAGCAGTTTAGCAACGAATATTTCTGAATCGACATAGTCATTATTCATTTTCCAATTTCCTGCTACAATTTGTTTTCTCATTTTAAATTATTTAATAGTGTTATATCTGTTGTTTTAATGGCTTTAAAAACTTTTATACTGCCTTGTTTATCGATAATCATATAACGTGGAATCCAATCCAAATCTAAAAATGTGCCCATAGCACCTTTCCAACCAGATTGCATAAAATAATGATCGCCTTTGATTTCTAATCGGTCAATTCCTTTTTTCCAAGCTTTTTGTGTTTTGTCTAAAGACAAATACACAAAATCAACTTCGGGATGTTTTTGTTGAAGCTCTTTTACACTGGGCAACCCCTCTAAACAATCTTTACACCAAGAGGCCCATACATCTATAAAAACAGTATTTCCAAGGTGTTTTTCTAAAATAGTTTTAAACAAAACAGAATCCCCATTAAGTGTTACAAATTCATCGTTTAAAGCAGCCTCAGAAAATTGAGTTTCAACACGATTTTGACAACTTAGTAGTGTGGTGACAAATAGAAATACTAAAAGACTTTTTTTCATCTTGAGATTTTATTTAGGAGTTTAATTTAATTTTTGGATCCAAGTAAGTGTAAATAATATCGACTACTACATTAATAAATACAAAAGTAAGGGCAATTATTAAAACAGCCCCCATAATTACGGGTAAATCTAAGGTGTTCAGTGCATTTACAATTTCTTTTCCCAATCCATTCCAAGCAAATATATACTCTACAAACACAGCGCCCGCCAATAAAGATGCAAACCAACCCGAGATGGCAGTGACCACGGGATTGAGTGCGTTTTTCATTGCATGTCTGATAATAATTTGAAATTCACTCAATCCTTTAGCTCTTGCAGTACGGATGTAATCCTGATTAAACACTTCTAATAAAGAGTTTCGCATCAGTTGTGTAACAACTGCCAATGGACGAATTCCAAGAACTAAGGCAGGTAATATTAAGTTTTTGAGTTTTAATTGATAAACTTCTCCAAAATCATCCAATTCATAAAGATTCCCAGTCATTTCTAACCCTGTATAGTGGTGTAATAAAAAGCCGAAAATCCAAGCGGCTAAAATTGCACTAAAAAAAGAAGGTAAACTCATTCCAAATGTACTAACCACCAAAATAGTCTTATCCACCCAATGGTCTTTATATAATGCAGAAATCAGTCCTAAAATGAGTCCTAAAACCAATGCCACACATATGGATGCTACCGCCAAAATAATAGTGTTTGGCAGCGTTTCTTTAAGGATTTGACTGACTTCTTTGCCTTGTTTTGTAAAAGAAGTTCGAAGGTATGGAAGTTTTATAACAACCGTTTTATTGGAGGTTTTAAATAGAGGTTGATAACGATATGAATGTGATTCTAAAAAAGTATAATCGTTTGAGGAGTTAGAATGAAACGATAAGGGTGACAAATCGTTCAAATAATTCAAGTATTGTGTAAATACAGGCTGATCAAATCCATATTTTTGTTTTACGAGGGCCAATTGGGCTTGGTCTTCATTTTGACCCAGCATCATTTGAGCAGGATCCCCTGGCAAAACATTAAACAGAAAAAAAATAGTGGTCACAACTCCAAAAAGAGTCCAAAATGAATGCTGTATTTTTTTTAAAATATATCGCCCCAAAAGGTTTAAAGATCTAAGTTATCAATGTCATTCCAGTGTACTTTTTGTTGGACCGTCCCTTGATTTAATTCCAAGACCCCTGGATTGGAACGCACCACTGTTTTGAGCGCTTTTTCGTCACACAGATAAAACTCAAAACCAAGATCGTAGGTTTTATTTATGTTGGCAATGGCATTCTTACCTGAAGCACTGAGTCCAATAACAGTGTACCCTTTAGATTGTGCTTTTTGGGATAATGATTTCAGTTTTTGCAATCCTTCTTTTTCAGCAGTGTCCAAATTATAGGACACAATCATGATGAGTTTATCTTCAGCAAGAAAGACATCAGTTAAATCTTCGTCCTCAGATTCTATCGAAAAATCTAAAATGGAAGGTTGATAACCCTCATCAATAACTTCCGTTTCAACGCTGACATAATCGCCCTCAATTGTGGGATATGATCCATCTGTGATAATTGTTTTTTCTTCCCCATTTACATTAAATACCCATGTAAATTCTTGAATGGCTTTAGGCGCATCTTCTGGGGTACTCATGTTTTTAATCAAATTGTCCCCTATTTTGTAAGCTCTAAAATCAATACTTGGTAAATGCATCAATACATGGTTACCAAAAGCGAGACTTGCTATAAAACTCAGAAGGGCAAAAAGGGTGGTGAGAAAAGGATTAAAAATGGGTTTGATATAGGATTTTCCGAGAAATAAAATTAATATCAATACTAATAAAACCACATCCTTTGTAAAGCTTTCCCAAGGGGTCAATTTTAAAGCGTCCCCAAAACATCCACAGTCCTTTACTTTATCAAAATATGCAGAATAAAAAGTTAGAAACGTAAAAAATACAATCATGAGAAGTAAACTCCAAACCGTGAATTTAGGCTTGTATCCTATCAGCAAAAAGACGCCAAGGATGACTTCAAAAACGACTACAAAAAGAGAAATGGCAAGCGCATAAGGCTCTAAAAATGGTATATTTAAAACCTCAGTACTAAAATATTCTTGAAGTTTATAAGAAAACCCTAAAGGGTCATTGAGTTTTATAAATCCTGAAATTATAAATAAAATTCCAACAAAAATTCGTGAGAAAGATACTATTATTTTCATTTTAAGATTCGTTTAGGTGTATTAAAGCAAAGATGGCATAGTTAATCATATCCTGATAGTTGGCATCAATTCCCTCGCTGACAAGGGTCTGACCTGCATTGTCTTCTATTTGTTTGACACGTAATAGTTTTTGCAAAATCAAATCGGTTAAAGAACTCACACGCATATCGCGCCATGCCTCTCCATAATCGTGATTTTTATCTAGCATCAATTGTTTCGTATGGGCAATTTTATCTTTATACAAACTTACAACCTCTTCAAAAGACAAGTCGGGCTGCTCTACAACCCCTTTTTCGATTTGAATGAGCGCCATAACACAGTAATTAATAATCCCAACAAACTCACTTGCAGCACCTTCATCTACTTTTTGAACAGCATTTTGTTGAAGCCCTCTAATTCGCTGAGCCTTAATGAAAATTTGGTCTGTTAACGAAGGTAATCTGAGAATCCGCCATGCGCATCCATAGTCTTTCATTTTTTTACTGAACAAGTCTTGACAGACTTGTACAACGGCATCGTATTCTTTTGAAGTATTTTGCATGAAATAAATCGAATTTTCCGTAAATTTCGCTTAAAATATTCAAAACATCAAGATTTATGGTTTAAAGTTTTAAATCTTGACCAAAACCTTCAACGATACATTTATATGACTCTCAATTGTAAAGGCCAACTCATTGATCTCAAGACTCCAAAAATAATGGGGATTTTAAATGTAACTCCCGATTCTTTTTATGATGGAGGACGGTTTAAAAACGAGGAAGATGTATTGATACAAGTTGAAAAACTACTGAAAGAAGGCGCTACTTTTATTGATATTGGCGCTTACAGCTCCCGCCCTGGTGCCGATTTTGTTTCAAAAGAAGAAGAATTGAAGCGACTTATTCCTATTATAACTTCTGTGGTCAACAACTTTCCTAAGAGTCTTATTTCGGTTGATAGTTTTAGAAGTGATGTCATTAAAACCGCCGTAGAAGCAGGGGCTGCAATGGTGAATGACATTTCTGGAGGGCAACAAGACCCATTGATGTTTGAAACAGTTGGAGCACTTGGCGTGCCTTATATAATGATGCACATGCGAGGCACCCCGAAAACCATGCAGCAAATGACAGAGTATTCGGATGTTATAAAAGAGGTCTATACCTATTTTTCTGAACGCATTGAATTGGCACGAACTCACCAAATAAAAGACATTATTTTAGATCTTGGGTTTGGGTTTTCAAAAACTTTAGAACAGAATTTTAAGCTTTTAGGGAGGTTGGATTATTACAAAAATCTGAACCTTCCGATTTTAGCAGGGATTTCCAGAAAATCGATGGTTTATAAAACACTAAACACCAATGCAAACCAAGCTCTTAACGGGAGTACAGCCCTTCATATGGTGGCACTTCAAAAAGGCGCAAAACTGTTGAGAGTACACGACGTGAAAGAGGCGATGGAATGTATTCAGCTTCATGAGGCACTTCGAAAGTAGCGTTCATTTTATATTTATTATATTTATTAAAATTTTTAGACCAAGTGGACATTTTTAAAGACTTATTAAACTTCAATGTATTAGACATCATCGACATTACGTTAGTCGCATTTTTGCTGTATTATGTCTATAAATTAATCAAAGGAACGGTCGCTATCAACATCTTTTTTGGGATTGTTATTTTTTACTTGTTTTATTTATTGGTAGATGTATTAGAAATGCGCATGCTAAGTAATATTTTAGGCGGCTTTATGAGTGTTGGAATTATTGCCTTAATTATCGTATTTCAACCTGAAATTCGTAAATTTCTATTAATGATTGGCACCACAAATTTGAGTAAAAGTGGTTCCTTTATGAAACGGTTTAATTTTGTAAAAACGTATGATGAAAATGAGTCTGATACAGAAGCGATTGTAAAGGCCTGCACCAAAATGGGCAGTAGCAAAACTGGGGCGCTTATTGTGATTGAACGCAATAATAATTTAGATTTTTTAGTAGAAACTGGAGATGACATGAAAATTACAGTCACACAACCTATATTGGAAAGTATTTTTTTCAAAAACAGTCCACTTCACGATGGTGCTATTATAATTTCAAATAATGTAATTAAGGCCACACGGGTGATCCTACCTGTTAATAACGAAAAAAATATTCCGGCGCGTTTTGGACTACGTCACCGTGCTGCAATTGGAATTACAGAAAAAACAGACGCACTAGCGCTTGTGGTTAGTGAAGAGAGTGGACAGATTTCTTATGTAAATAACGGAGAGTTTGTAATTTATACAGACACACAAGATTTGATCGAGAAAATCAAGTCAGATTTATCTTAATATTAACTGTCTTTGCTTAAAAACTGAGCATCGTATAAATTTCTGTAGTGGCCCACTTTGTTTTTTAATAACTCTTTATGAGTGCCCATTTCAACAATTTTACCAGCATCCAATACAATTATCGTGTCGGCTTTTTTGACCGTTGCCAAGCGGTGTGCAATAACAATAGATGTACGCCCATGTGTGATTTTCTGAGTCGCATTTTGGATGAGTTGTTCTGAATTAGAATCTATTGAAGCAGTAGCTTCATCCAATATTAAAATTTTTGGATTAGTGACATACGCTCTCAAAAACGATATTAATTGGCGCTGACCAGAAGACAACATTACACCTCTTTCTTTGACATTATAATGGTAGCCTTTGGGCAAACTCATAATAAAATCATGGATGCCAATTTCTTTCGCAGCAGCTTCTACTTGCGCTTCACTAATATCTGGATTTTTTAAGGTAATATTATTTAAAATGGTATCTGCAAACAAAAATACATCTTGGAGTACGACAGCTATATTTTGTCTTAAATTTTTAACTGAAATGGATTTAATATTTTTAGAATCAATTGTAATTGTTCCAGAGTTAATATCATATAAACGGTTCAATAAATTAATAATGGTTGATTTCCCCGCACCCGTTGCTCCTACAATCGCAATTGTTTCTCCAGCAATAACCTTAAAAGACACCCCTTTGAGCACAGGTTCATTTTCGACATAAGCAAATTTAACGTCTTTAAATTCTAAGTCACCCTTTACATTTTCAAGAATATCATTTCCATGATCCTGAATATGAGATGTGGTGTCCAATACCTTAAAGACACGATCGGCAGCCACCATTCCCATTTGGAGTGTATTGAATTTATTCGCAATTTGATTCAGAGGTCTAAAAATCATTGGCACCATCATAATAAATGCTGTTAAATCTCCAATCGAAGCCGTTTGATCTAAAACCGTGTTAAGGCCTCCAATCCAAATCACTGTTCCTAAAGTTACGGACGATAAAAGATCTGCAATTGGAAAAAATACAGAATTATACCAAACTGTTTTGATCCATCCTTTTTTATGACGTTCGTTAATGACTCTAAAATTATTAGATTCAATTTCTTCTCTAGCAAATATTTGAACGATTTTCATGCCAGTAATCCGTTCTTGAACAAAAGAATTGAGGTTTGAGACTTCGGTGCGAACATCTTCAAATGCTTTTTTCATGTACTTCTGAAAAACTTTGGTAGCTATCAAAACAATTGGAAGTGTAAAAAATACTATAAGACTCAGTCGCCAGTTCATATAAAACATCACGGCACCGACCACAGTCATTTTCAAAATATCGCTAAAAATCATAAACAGACCTTCTCCAAAAATGTCAGCAATTCGCTCCATATCTGTCACTGTTCGGGTGATTAAAACCCCTACAGACGAGTTGTCAAAATATTTCATTTTAAACCCTAGGATATGATTAAAAAGTTTAATTCGAATGTCTCTTACTACCGACTGACCAAGCCAACTTGCATAATAAATAAACAACAAATTACAAGTAACCTCAAGAACCAGCAGTCCTAGCATAAGAACTACATAGCTTAAAAAACCAGGTTCAAATTTCTGCTCAATATTTTGATCAATAGCCAATTGTAATACTTTAGGGCGAAGTGCTCCAAAAACAGCCAAACCAATGACCGTTGTCAATGCAAGAATAAAAAACCCTGTGTAGGGCTTGATATAGTGCAACAATCTTTTGAATAACTGCGCATCAAAAACTTTACTTTTAGTCTTCTTTATGGACATAAATTGATTTTGGATATTCTATATGAGTTAAATACAGTCCGTGAGCTGGTGCCGATGTACCTGCATTAGACCTGTTTTTTGAAGAAATAATTTCACGAAATTCTTCAAGAGTTCTTTTTTTAGCTCCCACTTCAATCATTGTGCCAACAATTGCACGCACCATATTTCTAAGAAAACGGTCCGCTTTAATTGTAAAGTTAAGACTGTTTTTATCAACCTCCCAATGGGCTTCCATTATCCTACAATCATACGTTTTAACATCTGTTTTTACTTTTGAAAAACATTGAAAATCTGTGTATTCAAACAAAATTTTAGTGGCTTGATTCATCAAATCTACATCTAATGGAAGTGTGTATGTATGTTCGTTTTGATATTTAAAGGCATTTTTTGTTCTTGATATTTTATAGACATACGTTCTACTTATAGCTTCAAAACGGGCGTGAATTTCTGGATGTACTTCTTTAATACTGTTTATATGTATATCTTTTGGAAGGAGTACATTAAGTTTATAAACAAGATCCTTGGAGTCAATCGCTGTATCCAGATCAAAATGAGCCATCATTTGTTCTGCATGCACCCCTGTATCTGTTCGTCCTGCTCCCATACATTCCAAAGGAGTTCTCAACACAGTACTCAGCGCATGATTGAGCTCCGCTTGTACCGTCGTAACATCGGGTTGAATTTGCCAGCCGTGATAAGCACGACCATTATAAGATAAATCAATAAAATATCTCAAGCTAATTTGATACTTTTGTAGTTATATAGACAAAGATAAATAGACTTTATCATTAAACGCTTTCACATTAACATTTTCTAATGACAAAAATTTTATTACTCTCAGATACTCATAGTTATATGGGAGAAGACATTCTTAAATATGTGAAACAGGTCGATGAAGTTTGGCATGCGGGGGATATTGGCGACCTAAAAGTTACGGATGCTATAAAAAAACTGAAGCCATTACGAGCTGTTTTTGGTAATATTGACAGTGCAGAAGCACGTTTAGAATTTCCAGAACATTTAAAATTTCGATGTGAAGACGTAAAAGTATGGATCACACACATTGGTGGATATCCTGGACGGTATGCTCCTGCTGTCAGAGAAATGATTAAGGTACACACTCCAAACCTATTTATTTGTGGTCATTCGCATATTTTAAGGGTGATGAACGATAAAAAACTAAACCTTTTACACATGAATCCTGGAGCTGCAGGAACGTATGGAATTCATAAAGTCAGAACACTCCTCCGATTTGAAATATCAGGTGAAAAGATTCAAAATCTTGAAGTCATCGAATTTAAAAGATAAGGCATAAAAAAACCCTGAGAAATCTCAAGGTTTTTTTCGCACTCTTACTACTAAAGTTATTTATCTCAACCGATCCACTGATTTTACAAGCGCCTCATCCTTTTTGATGGCCTTATTGGCAAATGCCAATAACACGATAGAAACAATAGGAAGTAGCAACCCAATACCTTTCTCAGAATTCGCAGTTTCTCCAGATACAGTTAGCAATCGATATATAAATAATCCTAGTAAAATTAAGTTTAATATAATATTTAAACGTCCCAACACAAATTGGGTCTGTCTTGTTTTGAATAAAAAAATAGAGATCAACGACAGCAGGGCTGATGCTGAAAATAGAATCGCATATTCTAATGAATCAAATGCAAATTCAATACTTGCTTCTGTGTTTCTCAAAGACAGCACTTGAGACAGTCCTCCAGAACAAATGGCGGCAAGTAATAAGTATATGGTTTGAATTCTTTGAAGCATTTTTAATTTAATATTATACAAAAATAATAGTTTCTTTTTTATTACATCTATAAAAAGTTTAAAAATAAAGTTGTATAATTGCATATATAACGGCGAAACCAAACTCAATTCGCTTTACTCAATTTACAATAAAAATCACTTCTTCATAAAATCATTACAAATAATTAAGCTCTTTAATTAATTAAAGATTTAAAATTAACTCACATAGATAATGTTTGAAATTTCACAACTAAAAGAAAAGAAACTCCCTGAACTACAAGAAATTGCAAAAGAACTAAAGGTTCCTAAATTCAAGAGTTTAAAAAAAATTGACCTCGTATATCAAATACTCGATTTACAAGCTACCAATCCTACAATCGTTACACCTGCTGCATCGGATATAAAAACTCCAAGACCAAGGAGAGAACGCATCTCAAAACCAGAAGCGAGACCAGCTGTAAATGCAGCACAAAAAAAGGAAACTCCTACTGAAAACAAATCACCAAAGGCAACAGCTGAAACCAAACCAACGGAAAAATCAGAAACAAAGCCTGAGACCAAAGTAGAATCTAATGGAGCGCCTAAAATTAATCCAAGGCCTCAAAAACAAAAAAACCCAAACCAAAACCCAAACCAAAAACAGAATCCAAATCAAAACCCAAATCAAAACCCTAATCAAAAACAAAACCCGAACCAAAAAAACCCAAATCAAAAACACGGCAATAACGGAAACAAAGACACTCGTAACCGCTATAAAGAACCTGATTTTGAATTTGATGCCATCATTGAAAGTGAAGGCGTTTTAGATGTCATGCAAGATGGCTATGGTTTCTTAAGGTCTTCCGATTATAACTATTTAGCATCTCCTGATGATATCTATGTATCTCAATCTCAAATCCGTTTATTTGGATTAAAAAATGGAGATACCGTATTAGGACATGTACGTCCCCCAAAAGAAGGAGAAAAGTACTTTCCTCTTATTAGAGTTAGTAAAATTAACGGCCTCGATCCACAATCAGTACGGGATCGTGTCGCTTTTGAACACTTAACACCTCTTTTTCCAAAAGAAAAATTTAATATCGCCGAAAAACAAAGTACAATTTCTACTCGAATTATGGATTTGTTTTCTCCAATAGGAAAAGGCCAACGTGGTATGATTGTTTCGCAACCAAAAACGGGTAAAACAATGCTCCTTAAGGATGTTGCTAATGGAATTGCAGCCAATCATCCTGAAGTATATCAAATGATTTTACTGATTGACGAACGTCCTGAAGAAGTTACAGATATGCAACGTAATGTACGTGGCGAAGTGATTGCCTCTACTTTTGATAAAGAAGCACATGAACACGTCAAAATTGCAAACATTGTCTTAGAAAAAGCAAAACGGTTGGTAGAATGTGGCTATGATGTCGTGATTCTATTAGATTCGATCACGCGTTTGGCACGTGCATACAACACAGTTCAACCCGCCTCAGGTAAAATTTTAAGTGGTGGTGTAGATGCGAATGCACTTCACAAACCAAAACGTTTTTTCGGAGCGGCTCGAAATATAGAAAATGGAGGATCGCTTACAATTATTGCGACAGCATTGACCGAAACAGGGTCTAAAATGGATGAAGTGATTTTTGAAGAATTTAAAGGAACTGGAAATATGGAACTTCAATTGGATCGTAAAATATCCAACCGTCGTATTTTCCCTGCCATCGATCTTACCTCATCAAGTACACGAAGAGATGATTTGTTGTTAGATGAAAAAACCATCCAACGCATGTGGGTAATGCGAAAGTACCTTGCAGATATGAACCCTGTGGAAGCGATGGAGTTTATCAACGAACGTTTCAAACAAACACGCAACAACGAGGAGTTTTTAATCTCGATGAATGGGTAATTAATTCATTACTCATTTTAAGTCATAAAAAAAGCCTTTCGATTTTGAGAGGCTTTTTTATTATTTAACAACAACCAGTACAAAAAAATCCTATGAAATTAACTTCACAGGATTCTTAATTTTATCGGATACCATAGTCACCCTCCTAAGGACAACACAGTATATTCGTTTATAGTGCTGCAACAAATTTAGACAAACCAGACTTAAGGTTTGCTGCTTTATTGTCGTGAATGATGTTGTTTTTGGCTAACTTATCAATCATTGAAGAAACTTTTGAAAATGATTTTTGTGCCTCTTTCTTATCCGTTAATTCACGTAAATTTTTAATTGCATTACGGGTCGTTTTATGCTGATACTTGTTCAACACACGTTTTGACTCGTTACTTCTAATTCTTTTTAAAGCTGACTTATGATTTGCCATAATTCTTAATTTTATTATTATTAAATAATTGTAGCCCGTAGGGGAATCGA
>Ga0209659_1001209_pt1 | contig 15251 bp, 10 predicted proteins | sample SaaInlLV_10m_DNA_FD_184658 | JGI IMG/M metagenome (GOLD analysis project Ga0209659, IMG submission 184658) | Marine microbial communities from expanding oxygen minimum zones in the Saanich Inlet - SI072_LV_10m_DNA (SPAdes) (version 2) | ecosystem: Environmental > Aquatic > Marine > Intertidal... | reverse complement strand
CTACTTTATTGTACACGATATTTTTATTCATCAACGCTTTAAAGTATTTCGAAATGCCAACAATTGGTACGCAAAAGGGCTGAGACGTGCACACAAAATACATCACAAACATCTTGGGAAAAGCGATGGCGAATGTTTTGGAATGTTATTTGTACCGTTCAAATACTTTAAACGGTAAAACATGAATACACTCTATCTTTTATTAAACTTAGGGTCTATTTCGGTGCCGTTTCTATATAGTTTTCATCCAAGATTACAACTCCACAAACGATTCCTCTGGGTCTTTATTTCAATCCTTCTAACGATGGTAATTTTTATTCCGTGGGATGTGATTTTTACAAGGCATGAAATCTGGGGGTTTAATGAGACCTATTTTTTAGGCCCCAAATTTTTAAGTCTTCCTCTTGAAGAATGGTTGTTTTTTATCTGTATTCCCTTTGCTTGTGTATTTACGCATTATGCACTCCTTCTCTATTTTCCGAATTTAAAACTTAGCAAAGCAGCCACTAAAGCGATTAGTTTTGGACTTATAACGCTGTTATTTATTCTCATTGTTGGTAATTATGATAAGTGGTACACGCTGATTAATTTTAGCTTGGCAATTCCGTTAACCGTGCTTGTTTATAAATATAACACCAAATTGCTTCAACATTTTTTCTTGACTTTTTTAGTAATGCTGATTCCATTTTTTATTGTAAATGGCATCTTAACCGGTAGTTTTATTGACAATCAAGTGGTGTGGTACAACAATGCCGAAAACTTAGGCATCCGTATGGGTACAATTCCTGTTGAAGATAGTATTTACGCATACACTATGATTCTTTGTAATTTATTTCTAACGGAATTTTTCACAAAGAAGTTTCATAACAAAAAACACTCGAACTGACAAACGGTTAGGATGTCACTTCGAGTGAAGTTATAAAGACTTGCCTACTTAGTATAACTTTCCGGAATACGAAGGTGAGTGAGTTCACTCCTTAGGCGTTTTGTTTTTTGATAAGGTTCAAAGCAGACCCTTCATTATACCATTCAATTTGAGAATCGTTATAGGTATGGTTTGCAATAATGATATCCTTAGAACCATCGGCATGAACCGCTTCAATAGTAAGGGGTTTCCCTGGTACAAATGCATTCAAGTCCACAAAATTAAAGGTATCATCTTCTTGAATTAAATCATAATCTGATTCCGTCGCAAAAGTCAATCCTAACATTCCTTGTTTTTTAAGGTTTGTTTCATGGATACGTGCAAATGATTTTACAATGACCGCAACTACTCCTAAATGACGTGGCTCCATCGCCGCATGTTCTCTTGAAGATCCTTCACCATAATTATGATCGCCAACAACAATGGTATGAATACCTTTGGACTTGTATTCACGTTGGGTTTTAGGTACCGCATCATAATCCCCTGTAAGTTGATTTTTTACAAAGTTTGTTTGCATATTAAACGCATTCACAGCACCAATCAAACAGTTGTTTGAAATATTATCTAAATGTCCTCTGTAACGCAACCAAGGTCCTGCCATAGAGATATGGTCAGTGGTACATTTTCCGTGTGCTTTTATTAATAGTTTGGCACCTTGAATTGTATTTCCAATTGGCTCAAAAGGGGTTAAAAGTTCTAGACGTTCAGAATCTGCAGCAACCTCAACTTTCACATGACTGCCATCTTCTTCAGGTGCTAAATAGCCCGCATCTTCCACAGCAAAGCCTTTTTCTGGCAACTCGTGTCCTGTGGGTTCATCTAACATGACTTTATCGCCATCTTTATTTATCAGTGAATCTGTTAATGGATTAAAGTCTAAGCGGCCAGAAATCGCAATTGCAGCAACCATTTCTGGTGATGCTACAAACGCATGGGTATTTGGATTTCCATCAGCCCGTTTAGCAAAGTTTCTGTTAAAGGAGTGAACAATACTATTTTTGGGAGCATTTTTAGGGTCTTCATAACGTCCCCATTGCCCAATACAAGGACCACAAGCGTTGGTGAATATCTTAGCATCTAGATTTTCAAATACCTCTAAAATTCCATCACGTTCTGCTGTATATCGTACCTGTTCAGAACCCGGATTAATTCCAAATTCTGCTTTGGTAACCAAGCCTTTATCCAATGCTTGTTGTGCAATGGAAGCCGCACGCGATAAATCTTCGTACGATGAATTGGTACAAGATCCAATCAAGCCCCACTCTACTTTTAAAGGCCAATCGTTTGATTTTGCTTTGTCGGTCATAGTTCCTACTTCTGTTGCTAAATCTGGCGTAAAAGGCCCGTTGATATGTGGCATTAAAGTCGATAAATCAATCTCAATTAATTCATCAAAATAATCTTCTGGAGATGCATATACTTCCGGATCGGCTGTTAACGAATCTTTTACTTGATTGGCAGCATCAGCTACATCATTTCTATCTGTAGAACGCAGGTAACGCTCCATTGATTCATCATAACCAAAAGTGGAAGTTGTGGCACCAATTTCGGCACCCATATTACAAATAGTTCCTTTTCCTGTACAGGACATTGAGGTTGCACCAGGACCGAAATATTCTACAATTGCTCCTGTTCCACCCTTTGCTGTTAAGATTCCTGCAACTTTAAGAATAACGTCTTTTGGTGCGGTCCAACCTGAAAGATTTCCTGTTAATTTGACTCCAATAAGTTTAGGGAATTTAAGCTCCCAAGCCATGCCTGCCATCACATCCACAGCATCAGCACCACCAACTCCAATAGCAATCATTCCCAGTCCTCCAGCATTCACGGTATGTGAATCTGTTCCAATCATCATCCCACCCGGAAAGGCATAATTTTCGAGTACCACTTGGTGAATAATTCCAGCACCAGGCTTCCAAAATCCGATACCATATTTATTCGATACTGATTCTAAGAAATTAAATACTTCATTACTATTATTTAATGCAAATTGTAAATCTTTAGTCGCTCCAGCTTTGGCCTGGATCAAGTGATCACAATGCACTGTTGTAGGAACTGCTACTTGCTTTTTCCCGGCTTGCATAAACTGTAATAATGCCATTTGAGCTGTCGCATCCTGACAAGCAATTCTGTCGGGTGCAAAGTCAACATAATCTTTACCACGCTCATATGCTTTTGTAGCAGTGTCGTCCCAAAGGTGACTGTAAAGTATTTTTTCTGATAAGGTTAGCGGACGTCCAACAAGTTGACGTGCTTTTTCAATGCGTCCCGGCATTTGACGGTACACTTCTTTAATAACATTTATATCGAAAGCCATAATCTGAATAATTTTATTTGGTAATAATCGCTCGTAAAAGTACGAATTAAATAAAATTATATTCAATTAAATAGGCAATAAGAAACCTAAATAACTATAATTCAATTAAAAGTAAATTTTACTTTAATAAATTAAATTATTATTAGAATTTCAGTTTAAAAGTTGTGATAAAATGACTAAAACGGAATTAAAATAAATTTTCAATAATGGATTCTACCGAAACACCATCGGCTTCCGCCTTATAATTCTTTATAATTCTGTGACGAAGAATACTAACTGCAACGGCCTGAACATCTTCGATATCTGGCGAAAGTTTACCGTTAATTACCGCATAGGTTTTGGCGGCTAAAATTAGATTTTGAGAAGCTCTTGGACCTGCACCCCAATCGACATATTTTTTAATTATTGGAATTGTTGACGAAGCATCTGGACGCGTTTTACCAACCATTTTAACCGCATATTCAATGACGTTATCAGGCACTGGAATTTTGCGAATAAGTGCTTGAAAATCTATGATTTCGCTTGCAGAAAAAACCACTTCAACTTCCGACGTTGTGCTTACAGTAGTCAACTTTACTACTTGCACTTCTTCTTCAAAACTTGGATACGTCAGGTTGATTGAGAACATGAACCGGTCCAATTGTGCTTCAGGTAACGGATAGGTACCTTCTTGCTCAATCGGGTTTTGAGTAGCCAATACAAAATAGGGAGTGTTCAATTTATAATGGTGTCCTGCAATAGTAACCGACCGCTCTTGCATAGCTTCTAAAAGTGCTGCTTGTGTTTTTGGCGGGGTTCTATTGATTTCATCGGCTAATATAATGTTTGAAAATATAGGACCTTTAATGAATTTGAATTGACGATCGGTGTCTAAAATCTCACTTCCCAAGATATCACTCGGCATTAGGTCTGGAGTAAATTGAATCCGTTTAAAATCCAAGCCTAGTGCCTTGGCAATTGTATTTACCATTAGGGTCTTTGCCAGTCCGGGGACACCGACTAACAAGGAGTGCCCAACAGAGAATATGGAGATTAGAATTTGTTCAATGACCGCATCTTGACCTACAATGACTTTAGAGATTTCTTGTTTTAAAGTCTCGTACTTCTTGAGGTGTTGTTTTAAAGATGCAACATCTGACATGGCTTAGTTGATTTTGAACCAGTTACTATTAAAATCACAGCTACGTAACTCGCCATTAATTTTAATATAAGTATCCATAATTTTTTCTTCTTGCCACTTCTCTATCGCGTTCAATTGTTTTTCTTGAAGTGCAAGTGCCTTAATCTTTAAGTAATCTTGTGCAAAATTAGCCTCATGTTCATCGACACGAGCAGTAACTGTTAAAATCTTAAATTTCACTGGATGAATTCGATCTTGGTCTTTTAGGACTGGACTTACTTCGTTGTCTTTTAAGTTCTGTATTTGAGAATATAATTCAGGATCCATTTTAGTGAGCTCAAAATTATAGTCTTGTGTTTCAGGATTTCGAAGTTGACCGCCGTCAAACTTAGTTTCTTCTTCGTCACTTGCTTCTCTAGCTGCTTCTGCAAATGTAATTTCACCATCGAGGATGCTTTGTCTTACTTTTTCGAGTTTTTCTTTTGCTTCTTTGATGGCTGTTGGTGTCACTTTTGGAATTAATAGAATATGTCTAATATCAAATTCTTGACCTCTAATTTTTTCCAATTGAATGATATGATAACCAAAATCTGTTTTAAAAGGTTTAGAAACCTCTCCTTCTTGTAAAGAAAATGCAACTTCTCTAAACTCTTTTGCCATTACAGGACGTTTCCTGTTAAGTGTATATTTTCCACCTGTTCGTTTAGATCCAGGATCTTCGGTATAAAGAACAGCCTTGGTTGTAAAACTTGCGCCGTTATCAATAACGTCAGCTCTGAATTCATTCAAACGTTTGATGACTTTATCAACTTCTGCTTTTGTTGTTTCTGGAACCACAACAATTTGAGCAACACGCATTTCAGTACCAAACTGTGGGCGTTCATCTTCTGCGATTTTATTAAAAAACTGACGTACTTCGTCTGGAGTAACTTCAATTTCTTCAATAATTGCTTGTTGCATCATCGATGCCATTTTACCATTTTTATTCAGCTCAAACATTTCATCTCTGAGTTCTTTTTCAGATGATTTTTTGTAATAAGCAATTAATTTTTCCATAGAACCGATCTGTTCTGCAAATCCTTCTAGTTGTTGATCGACATAGGATCTTACCTCTGCATCATTTATCTCAATACTATCTTGAATGGCATGATGAACATAGAGTTTATCTTCTAAAAGTTTGCCAAAAAGCTGACAACGCGTAATGTCTTCTGTCGAAATACCTCCGGCTTCTAATTGGGTAAATTGTTTGTCGATATCGGAGTCTAAAATAACAAAGTCACCAATCACAGCAGCAACACCATCTATTTTGACACGTTGAATGGTATCAACCATGGATGTCTTCGGTGCTTCAACCTCAACAGACTCTTCAATAATTTCTTGTGAAAAAGAAAAAAGAGTAGTGAATAAACAAAATCCTAGTACGTAATACTTAATTATATATTTCAAATTTTTTGTTTTTAATGGCATCATTAACTATATCACTTTTTAGTTGTTTGATGAGTTTTAACTTTCGATTATTAATGATAATTTGTTTTAAAGTCGGCAACACATACTCCATTGGCGCTTGATTTCCTCGTTCTAAAACTTCATTAATCTGCATCAAATATAACCCTAAAGAATCTTTGAGCTGTATAAAATTTGGTTTTTTTAACAGTACTTTATTAAAACCTAATTGTAAGGGTGTAATTTTAGAAATTGCTTGTTCGGATTTTATCCAAATTGAATCTTTTAAATAAAAAGAATTGAATTGAATGGATATAGAATCTAAGCGTGTTTGATCCTCTGAATTAAAACGCTTGAACCGTTTTTTGACTTCTTCTAAGTTGGATAGTTTTGAATTTACATTCACATATCTCATTTTTAAGAGGTCTTCTTTTAAAATAAAAAGCTGCTGATTACTTGAGTAAACGTCGTCTAATTCCTGTTTTGTGATGGAAGTATCCAAATTCTTATTTACCAAAGCCTCAACATAAGCAGATGTGTACAAATCACTTTTGTATTGTTGAACGAGCTGTTCAAACTCTGATTGCGTCTCTTTAGTTAGATTAAGATTCGCTCCATCAATTAGAAGTTGTGTGGTAGCCCAATTATTAATAATATTTTGGACATATATAATGCTATCTGATTCCGATTGATCTTTTACAAAACTAAAATCGATATCTGTTTCATACAAAAACGCATCGTTTACACGTGCCAAAGGAGTTGCTTCTGAGGGTGCCGGTCGTAGATTACATCCCGCCAATACCAAAAAAGAAATTATAAATAGTCGGTTGAAGTCGTTCAAAATTAGTTAGAAATTAATGCGTTTACTTTTGCAAGTACGTCTTGATTGATATCTACCTTAAATTTAGCGCGTAATTCGTTAATCCAATCAGACTCTAATGTTATCTGATAATCCGCTAGCAGCTGACCTTTAGCCTCTTCAAAAGTTTTAAGAGCTGTTGGCTTTAAAGCAGTTATATTAATAACATAAAAGTTTGAATTTTCCTCAATTACTTCAGAAACTCCCGTTTTGAATGGAAAACTTTTAGGCAATGCAGGGTGTCCTAGTTCCAGTTCGCCATTTGAAAAGATAACGTTTTGCTGCTCTTTATTTAACGCTTCATCAATCATTTTATTTGACTGATTTTTAGCCCAATATTTACGAACTTTTTTGATGTAAGTTTTATCAGATGATCGTGCTACAGAGCCTTCAATTCTATCAGGCCAAATATAGTTTTGTTTATTTAAATTGTAAAATTCTTGCAGACCTATAGAGTCGTTTTTAGCACCTTCCCAAATTTTGTCTTGCATCAATTCAAACAACAACAAGCCTTCTCTGTATTCATTAAGAATATGGGCAAATTCTTCATTTTCACTCTCAAGGTTGTCTTTTTTATATTGGATAACAGATTGTTCTAAAAAGGAAGCATATTGCTTTTTTACAACTACAGCTGTTGTCCATTCTTTTTTATTAGTTTTTTGGTTTGCGTTTATGAAGTTCAAAAAGTCTTGATAGGTATAACTTTGGTTTTTAATCGTCAAAAAAGGGAGGTTGTTATCAAAATCCTTAGAAAACTCCCAAGCTTTCTCAGATGTAATATAAGTGAGATTTGATTCGACATTCATCAACTTAGAGTTTGGGTTTTCAACCTGATATTCTACTAATAATCGCTCTAACATTTTTGCTTTTACAAGTTGAGACCTCGAATCTTTTCCAACTTGGCTTTCCAATTCTGGTTGTAGTTCTTCAAAAGATTTTACCGGTATTTTATTGATATATTTTAAAATGTGCCATCCAAACTGCGTCTGAATTGGTTTAGATATTGGATTGGAGGGGTTGAGTTCAAAGGCTGTTGTTTCAAAGATTTCAGAGTTTATTTGACCAGACTTAAAAGGACTAAGTTCACCACCTCGATTTGAACTGCTTTTATCATCTGAAAATTGTTTTGCCAACTCTCCAAAATCATCGCCTTGAAGCAGTAATCGGTGTAATTCCTGGATGCGATCCTTAGCTACTAGTGTACTGTCTTTTTGTGTGTTTGCAATCATAATATGAGCTACACTTACTTGCCCTCTTGATTTTCGTTTTTCTAAAATTTTTACAACATGAAATCCAAATCTAGTTCTGAAAGGTTGAGAAACGGCACCAACTTCGGTGGCATAGGCAGCCGATTCAAAATTATAAACCATTTTAAAAGCAGAGAAATATCCTAAATCTTCTACAAAAATATTTTTACCATTGTGGAGTTCTTTTTTTAAGGATTCAAAATCTTCATTTAAAAATCGTTCTCTGTAGGCTTCAATTTTAGAGTATGCTGCTAATGTGTCTGTTTCAACTTCATCCAACAGCACTAGAATATGTTGCGCTTTTACTTCATTTTCTGTTCGCTCATAGGCTTCACGAACTAAATCATCTGTCACATTTTTATCTGTTAAGTAAGATTGAGTTAATTGATTTTTATAGGACTTGAATTCATTTAAATACACAGGATCTTTGTCGTATCGCAATGCTTTTGCTTCAGTTAATTTTAATTTGTAATTGATAAAGAGTTCTAAATAAGAATCTATTTCTTTTTGAGAATCATCTTGAACTAAGTTTAGGTTTTTATTGTAAACTCTAACAAATTCATTTGCAGAAACAGGGGTACTCGCAATTGTAAGTAACGTATCATCGTCTGCTATTTGAGCATTTGATATAAAAAATGAAAAGCAGGCTGTGCTTAAAAGTAGGAACGTTTTTTGCATGTTATTAAATTTTATGAAAATCAAAAATACTAATTATAAGGGAAAATACAACTGTACACTCCTAATAACATTAAAAAAATGGAAACTGAACTTCCTACCTAGAATAGTTAGGAGCTTCTTTTGTAATCATGACATTATGCGGATGACTTTCGCTGATTCCTGAAGAGGTAATTTTTACAAAACGACCGGTCTCTTTAAGGGTTTGAATATCTTTGGCGCCACAATATCCCATCCCTGCTCTGATACCTCCAATAAACTGGTGGATGCTTTCATACAAATCGCCTTTGTAAGGTACACGTCCTACAATACCTTCTGGAACCAATTTTTTGATATCGTCTTCAACATCTTGAAAGTAACGGTCTTTACTGCCTTCTTTCATAGCCTCAACAGAGCCCATTCCGCGATATGATTTAAATTTTCGACCTTCATAAATGATGGTTTCACCTGGGGATTCTTTGGTACCGGCTAAGAGTGATCCGAGCATAACACAGTCGGCTCCAGCTGCAATTGCTTTTGGAATATCTCCTGTGTATCTAATTCCTCCATCTGCAATGACTGGAATACCTGTTCCTTTAAGTGCTGCGGCAACCTCAAGTACGGCTGAAAATTGTGGAAATCCAACTCCTGCTACTACCCGTGTTGTACAAATTGATCCTGGTCCTATTCCGACTTTAACCGCATCGGCACCTGCATCCACTAAATATTTTGCAGCTTCCGCAGTAGCAATATTTCCAACAACTACATCAAGGTCAGGGAATTTTGTTTTGATGGATTTTAAAACTCCAACAACTCCTTTGGTATGTCCGTGAGCCGTATCTATAATAACGGCATCTACTCCAGATTTTACTAAAGCTGCAGTACGATCCACAGCATCATGTGTGACGCCAATGGCAGCGGCAACCCGCAATCTACCAAAGCTATCTTTATTAGAAATAGGTTTTTGTGTTAGTTTTGTAATATCTCTAAAAGTGATAAGGCCCACTAATTTAAAATCGGCATCAACAACCGGTAATTTTTCAATTTTATTCTTTTGTAATATAACCTCTGCTTGCTGTAAAGAGGTACCTTCAGAAGTAGTGACCAAACCTTCAGTGGTCATGATTTCTGTAATAGGACGAGCACTTTGCTTTTCGAATCTTAAATCTCTATTGGTAACGATTCCTTTTAAGTAGCCCTCTTTATCAATAATTGGAATTCCTCCAATACGGTGCTCCTTCATACTCATTTGTGCGTCCATAACAGTCGCATCTAATGGCAAAGTTACCGGATCGATAATCATACCACTTTCGGCACGTTTTACTTTGCGTACTTTAATAGCTTGCTGCTCGATAGTCATGTTTTTATGCAACACGCCAATCCCTCCTTCACGAGCCATAGCAATGGCCATTTTACTCTCTGTCACTGTATCCATTGCAGCTGAACTGATTGGAACATTCAATGAAATATTTCTGGAAAATTTAGACTTAATACTCACATCACGTGGTAGTATTTCTGAATAGGCTGGTATTAAAAGGACGTCATCGTAAGTAAGACCTTCGCCGACAATTTTGGATAGATGTGCATTCATAGCATATAGCTTATAATTGCATGCAAATTTAAGATATTTTTTAGTTCATTAAGTCATAATACTCTATTATTTAACAAAAAACATGAATTCACATATCTTTTGACATAAAAAAGCACTACTGAGTAGGTGTTTATTATAAAACTAATAATATTTTGTTTATAATGTACTGTTTTTCAGTGTTTTAATTTTTTTATTTTTATTTATTCTAAATAAGCTTTGTAAAACTAATATTCATTTGTAACTTTGCGCCTGAAATCAAACGTTATTTTTAATCAATCTAAATAAGATGAATAATTTATTCAAAATTACCCTATTAGGAATTGGCATATTAAATGCCCAGGAATCTACAAAACAAATAGATTCCATACAAAAACTGGAACCTGTTTTCATTAACTCACAAGTGATTTTTGGCAGTAAATATGAAGCTGAAAACAGAACAGGATCTTCATTTTACCTTTCGCCAGAAGAATTAGAAAAATTCTCTTATTCAGATATCAATAGAGTTTTAAGAGCGGTACCTGGTGTAAATATATACGAAGAAGATGGCTATGGATTGCGCCCAAATATCAGTCTACGTGGAACGTCTCCAGAACGTAGTGCAAAAATATCTATCATGGAAGATGGCGTTCTTATTGCACCAGCTCCTTACAGTGCACCTGCAGCCTATTATTTTCCTTCTGTAGCCAGAATGCAAGCTGTTGAAATTCTAAAAGGAAGTAGTCAAATACAGTACGGACCTTTTACAACAGGTGGTGCTATAAATTTAGTAAGTACTCAAATACCGGATCGTTTTAAAGGAAGTATAAATACAAGTTATGGTAGCTTTAATACGGGGCAAACACACTTAAAAATTGGAGATTCAAAAACTAATATTGGATATTCGGTGGAGTATCTAAATAATAATTCTGATGGTTTCAAAAACTTACCAAATGGCGACAATACAGGCTTTGACAAAAACGATGTTGTAGCCAAATTTAAGCTTCAAAATAAACTGGATACAAAATTCAAACAATCGCTTGAATTTAAATTTCAATATTCGGATGAAACTTCTAATGAAACATACCTAGGTTTAACGACTGAAGATTTTAAATCCAATCCTTTCGATCGATATGCAGCATCCCAAAAAGATAAAATGACGAATGAGCATCTTCAGTTTATGGTGACTCATAAAATAGATGTATCTAAGTTTTTGAGAATTACGAGCAACGCTTATTACAACGATTTCTCACGAAATTGGTATAAGCTAAATGATGTGGTGTTTGGTGGTGAGAAAGTGAAGATTTCTAAAATATTAGAGGCTCCTCAAAACTACCCTAGCTATATGGATATTATTAATGGGACTTCCGATTCTGATGCAAACGCATTTATCTTAAAAGCAAACAACAGAAGTTATCTCTCTAAAGGAGTTCAAACTAAATTGGATTTCCATTGGGACAATGCAAATGTGTTTCATGATGTTGAAATTGGGTTGCGTTATCATTATGATGATGAAGATCGTTTTCAATGGAAAGATGGCTACAGCATTACGGATGGTCAAATGAATTTAACTTCTGAAGGTGCTCCAGGAAGTGACGCCAACCGCATTAGTAAAGCGACAGCTTTTGCATGTTCTGTTTTGTACAAATTTAAGTATAACAATATTACTATAACCCCAGGAATTCGTTACGAAGATATCGTATTGGAAAGAACTGATTTTGGATCTGATGACCTTAACAGAACTGGAGCAAACCTTTCTAGTAGAGAAAATACAGTCTCTATTTTTATTCCTGGAATAGGGTTCAACTATAAGTTTAACAATTCAACTTCTGTTTTTGGTGGGGTGCATAAAGGTTTTTCGCCTCCTGGAAATACCGTTGGGCAAGAATCAGAAGAAAGTATCAATTACGAATTAGGGTCACGTTTCAACTTTAAAGGATTGCGAGGAGAGATTGTTGGGTTTTATAACGATTACAGCAACTTATTAGGCAGTGACTTAGCAGCTTCTGGAGGTACAGGATCCTTAGAACAATTTAACGCTGGAGAAGTTAGTGTGAAAGGAATTGAATTGTTATTAAATTATGACCTACTTCAAAAGAATACGACTTATGCCCTACCTATTACTTTTGGATATACATTTACAGATGCTACGTTTTTAAACAGTTTTGGCAGTGATGATGATTTATGGGGTGAAGTTCAAAGCGGTGACGAGTTGCCTTACATTGCCAAGCATCAATTCAACACCTCTATATCCTTAGAACATAATAAATTTGAACTCAACTTGAATGGCCGTTTGAATGGTGCCTTTAAAACCGAAGCCAGCGCAGAGGCTGTCAACGTTTCTAATGGGATTACATCCAACTTTATCATCGATTTTGTAGGGAAATACTATGTTTCAAAATCACTTAGTTTATCGGCTAAAATTATTAATGTTTTAGATAAAACCTATGCGGTTTCTAAAGTGCCTGCTGGCTTACGTCCTGGACATCCTTTTGGAATCTATGGAGGTCTAGACTTTAGATTCTAAACCTATAATTATATAAAATAAAGGGCTATTACGTAAGTAATGGCCTTTTTTAATGGTACACAGAAAAGATTTTTGTAGCCTCATTAAAAGCACTTTCAAAACTAAGTGCATTCAAATTAGTAACTCCCTTTTGAGCTGTAAAATAGGAAAGTAATTTTTCTGTTGGCATGTTCCCCGTCAGGTCATCTTTGGCCATAGGACAGCCTCCAAATCCTTGAATCGCACCATCAAACCTCAAACAACCTGCCTTATATGCAGCATCCACTTTGGCATGCCAATGTAAGGGATTGGTGTGTAGGTGCGCACCAAATTCGATATGAGGATAAGCCGGAATTAAATTTGAAAATAAATAGGATATACTCTCTGCATTAGAACTTCCGATTGTATCACTCAAAGACAGAATTTCAACGCCCATTTTATGTAAGAATTCTGTCCACTTGGCAACAATATCTACATTCCAAGGGTCACCATAAGGATTTCCAAAAGCCATGGAAATATAGACCACAACACGTTTATTATGAGCCTGTGCAATTTCTAAAATCTCTTGTAGCATCTCAATAGATTCCGCAATTGTTTTGTGGGTATTACGCATTTGAAAATTTTCAGAGATTGAAAACGGATAGCCTAAAAAATCAATTTCTTTATGGGATGCAGCAGCTAATGCTCCCCTCCGATTGGCCACAATGGCCAGTAATTTACTTGAAGTGGAACTGAGATCTAATTGGGCTAAAACTTCGGCCGTATCCGCCATTTGAGGGATGGCTTTTGGGGACACAAAGCTTCCAAAATCAATGGTATCAAAACCAACTCGCAACAAGGATTGAAGGTATTGCACTTTTTGAACCGTAGGAATGAACGCCTTAATTCCTTGCATGGCATCTCGTGGGCATTCGATTATTTTTATTGGTTGTGGTTGCATCCGATTGATTCAGACTCTAAAATTACTATTATTTTTTTTAATAATGTGATGATATGAAACTAAGTACGAACTCTTTTGGAGTATGCTTTTTTGTGAGTAATGAGAATTTGGCTTAAATCCTTCAATACTTTATAAGTACGTTCGAGTCCATATTTTGAGGCCCCATGAATTCGAGGGTGATGAATGACAGGAACTTCTTTGATTCTTGCCCCTCTAAGGTGCGCATTCAGTGCCATAAAGCGATGCAGTTCGCCATAAAGCGGAAGTTCTTTGGCAATTTTGGAGGTCATCACTTTTAAGGCACAACCCGAATCTCTAATTTGGAGTTGCGTCGTCATTCTTATAATAAAATTTGCAATTTTAGAGGGCATTGTTTTTAGGAAAGGATCTTGTCTATTTTGACGAAAACCAATCACCATATCCAAAGCTTCGTTTTGAATTATATCTAGCATTTTTGGGATATCCGATGGGTCGTTTTGAAGGTCACCATCCATGGTTACAATATAATGTCCTCGAGCCCTTTTAATTCCAGAAGCAAGAGCCGAACTTTGACCTTTATGAAGTTCAAACGCTATTAGACTGGTGTGTGGGTTGGCCTCTGAATTAATGATTTTACAGCTTTCATCTGACGAAAAATCATCTACAAAAATAAGTTCATAATTATATTCCGTTAAAGCGTTTTCAAGAGAAGAAATCAATAATTTAATGTTGCCTTCTTCATTAAATACTGGAATGACAATGGAAAACAACGGGCGAGGACGCATAATTTTACAAATTAAATCTTACAGAGACGAACCGACAAAGTACAACAATAATCATAAAAATTGTGGTACGAAATTAAATTCTAAAAAATTTATACTGTAATTCTACTTTCGTTTGTAGTAATAACGTATGTATTTTGATTGCTTTATATTAGAACCCGTAGAAGCGACTATTATCTCCTCTTTTGTTCTTATTGTCAGGATTAAAATCAAATGTAATGTATAATTCAAAACTATTAAAATCGGTACCTACTGGACCTGTAGATCCCATGTCTATTGAATAATTAACCCCAAGTTCTATTTGTTGCACAAAAAGGCTTAGAGATGTTCCGAATTGAGATATTGTAATCCCTTCATAGTTATTGACATGTTGGTTCAGCCCGATAGAAATATTACCTAGTATCAATTCTTGAAAAAGATCTATTCTAGATTTTGCACCTTGCATAGTAATAGAATTATATAAAAACAAATAAGAAAATGTTGGTAAAATTCCCTGGTCATAAGGATTTAAGTCATACTCATAGCCCGCTTGCAAAGAGAGTAACAACTCTTTCTTATTTTTCGCTGTAGAGTTGAACGAAGTGTCAGGAGTATTCATATGCTTTGCATTCAGCCCAAAAAATAAATTTTCATTATTGTGAAGCGAAAATCCAGCAGCCAAATCAAAGTAATTAATTTCACCATCCACGTTTACCGGATCAATAGTAACCCCGGCAATACTTCCAGTTAAGACATTTATTTGATCTTCAAAGATTAAATTATCATAGTTTAAGGAACTACTACCATACCCAACAGAAACGGACGGATTAAACGTCCATTTGTAGTTGAATTGGGTTCTGTAGATATAATGAAAGTTAACACTTGAGACTGAATATCCAAGACTATTTACATCAATAGTTTTAACATCCAAAG
>Ga0209659_1001196_pt1 | contig 15345 bp, 11 predicted proteins | sample SaaInlLV_10m_DNA_FD_184658 | JGI IMG/M metagenome (GOLD analysis project Ga0209659, IMG submission 184658) | Marine microbial communities from expanding oxygen minimum zones in the Saanich Inlet - SI072_LV_10m_DNA (SPAdes) (version 2) | ecosystem: Environmental > Aquatic > Marine > Intertidal... | reverse complement strand
TAGTCGAATCAATCATTCTTTCAGATGTAAAAGTATTTTCTAGTGGCTTGTCATTATTATTGAGGATGTTTAGCGTCACATCTTTTAACTCATCTATGTTACTTAGCTCGGCAAGGCCTTGAGGATAAAGATCTTCCAATATTTCTTGGGTACCTCCGTGCCTCCATCCTGCTACCGGAGTTCCACAACTGATAGCCTCGATCGTAGTTCTTCCAAAAGGTTCAGGTTGTATAGAAAGGTTATAAACAATATCAGAAATTTTATAAATGTTTGCTATATCGTTTCTTGATCCGGTAAAAGTGATTTTATCTGATAATGATTTTTTATTAACCTTGTCTAGGAGGGTTTGATAGTATCTTTTTTTAGACTCTGAAACTGGTCCTACAACTAAGGCATGCATATCATTACTATCTAAAGCTTCGATTAAATCGATAAAGCTATCAACGCCCTTCCATTTAGTGATTCTAGTTGGCAACGTTAAAATTTTCTTGCCAATAGTTTGGGGAAACTCTTTATACCAATCCTCTAACCATGAAGATTCAATTTCATCTTGGTTGAATTGCAAAGAGTCACAACCTCTTGGAATAATGGTTATCTGATCATCTGTCATTTTATAAGTAGACTTAATATAACTTTTTACTGTTTTAGAAATAGATATAGCGTGATCAACTTTTGACATGACTTGGCTATAAATTGGCGTGCTATAGAGCCCATGAAAGGTTGAAACTAGTAATGGCTTGCATGAAAGCTTTCTAAAAGCTAAAAAATTAATCCAAGCGGGCATTCTTGAACGGACATGAACAACATCTGGTTTCTCCTTTTCATAAATATCTTTTAATTTTGAGGAAAGTAATAATGAAGATATTCTTTTTTTATGAATTGGTAAATTGATGTGTTTGCCACCATTCTTCTCTATCTCTTCTTGGAGTAATCCACCATTAGAAATCACTATGGATTTGTGACCATTTTCAACTAAGGCTTGTGAAAAGTCTTTTACCCCTCTTTCAACACCTCCAAAATTTAACTCAGGCAATAATTGAATAACTTTTAATTTATTCATACCTTAGCGACATAGCTGGATCTAGTTTTGCAGCTTTTTTAGCAGGCCAAATACCAAAGAATAACCCAACCATTGCTGAGAATGTTATTGAACCGATCATAGCCCCAATAGGAAGAGCGAATGGCCAATCAAACAATGTTGCACAAATCCACAATATACCAGTACCAATAAACAGACCAATCAAGCCACCTATAATACAAAGCAGAACTGCTTCTACAATGAACTGAAGCATAATAGCACTATGAGTTGCACCAAGAGCTTTTCTTAAACCAATTTCTCTTGTTCTTTCTGTAACGGACACAAGCATAATATTCATTACACCGATACCGCCAACTACAAGACTGATACCTGCTATTGCAGCTATCAAAAGTGTGAATATGCCTGTTGCTTGCCTTCTAAGATCTGAAAATTGACTATAGTCACTAATTCTAAAATCGTTATCTTGACCAGGACCAATATCATGCTTTGCTCTTAGTATCTGCTCAATCGACATCATTATCTCATCAACATTTTCATCGTTAGAAATACCAACATTGATTGAATCAACATTTGGAGTTCCAAAAACTCTTTGTGAGCCTGTAAGTAAAGGTATATAGAGCTCTTCATCAGGGTTTTGCCATCCTGTAGACCCTTCCTCTTTTAAAATACCAATTACTTTATATGAGGTTCCAGCAATTAATATTTCCTTATTAAGCAAATTACTTGCCGTAGTTTTTAACTCGCTTGGAATCTTAGAACCAAGAACAACCACCCTTTTTCTCCCTAAATTATCATCTTCATCAAACAGCCTTCCAGAATCCAGCTCATAACCTCTCACACCAAAATGAATCGGTAAGTAGGCTCCTATTCTCTGATTAATATTTGCATTACCAAACTTGACCTGACGATTTCTTGTTATAGTTGGTGATATTTCCCAATCATGTTCTTTATATTTAGACAGTGCTTCAGCGTCTTTTATATCTAGTGGAATCAGGCCTTTGGTTACCGCCCCCCTCCTATTTTGACCAGGCGCAACATATAAAGTTCTTCCTCCCAAATCGTCAATACTGGCCTCAAGAGCTTTTTCCGCGCTTGAGCCGATACCTATAACTGCTATTACTGCAGCAGTTCCAATTATAATTGCCAGTGAAGTAAGAAAAGATCTAATAGAATTGGATCGTATCGAAGATATAGCAGATATTAGTGATTCTTTAAAAAGCATTAACCGAAACTAAATGAAGCATTTACACGCTCTTTAAATCTTTGTTGATAATCGTAGAGACTTTTACTTGGAAGAATAAACACAGTGTCGCCTTGTGAAAGGCCACTTATTATTTCTACATTTGATAAATCTGAAACACCTATTTTAACCCATGATAACTGCGGGCCTTTTTTTGTATCTTTAATTACAATGAATTTATTGAAATTTTCACCTTTAACCTTCTCTTTAAGAAAACTATCAACTATTTCAGTTGAGATGCTCAGAATTGATGCAGCTGAGTAAATATCTTTTCTTGTTCTTAATGCCATTGAAGGGGCTGTCATGGAGACGTCCTTATTTAAGATTTCAATCACAACATCAGTATTCATTCCTAATAGTAGTAAATTATCCTTGTTATCAATATCAATAAGAACTGGAAAGGTTGTAACATTCTGCTCTATCTTGGCTAATGGCTCAATCTTTGAAACAGTTCCATAGAATTCTTTATCTCTATATGCTGCAACTTTTATTGAGACAACTTGACCGATTGATACCTTACCTACATCAATTTCATCAACCAACGCCCTTACCCTAACCTTGGAAAGATCTGCCAGTGTCATAAGTATAGTCCCACCACCTACAGCCATAGTTGGAGAGGATATAACTTGCCCAACCTCAACAGGCCTTGAAATAATAGTGCCTGCAACAGGTGATCTAACCACAGTATCATCTAGGGCAATTTTTGCATTCTCATATGAAACTTCAGTTCTTACAACTGAGGATTTGGCTTGAGCAAGATTCTCTTGAATATCCTCATAATCTTTATCAGAAATACTTCCTTTGGAATGCAATTCAGAACCTCTCTCAAATTGAGATTGAGCATTATCAAGCCTAACTTTGGATGCTTCTAAATCTGATTTTGATTGATCAAGGATATTTTTAGGTGTTCTTTGATCAATTTGACCAAGCATAGATCCTTTCTTAACAGTATCTCCCACCTCTGCTCCAAGATATAGGATTTCCCCAGATGCTTTAGATTTAATTTCTACAGAAGCAATAGCCTCTATGATTCCTGATGCTTCAATGCTAACTTCGAGTTTTTTTTCAGCTATATTATCTTTTTTATAAAAAGTGCTGGCTTCTTTTGGTTCCTCGGATTTCCCACAAGAAACAATTAGTAAAGAAAAAAGTGTAATTAGCAAGTAGTTTGTTTGTTTCATATTATTTATATATTGTTATCTGACTCTATTAGTCCATCTTTAATGTTAATAATTCTCTTTGACTGATTTGCGATCTCTTCCTCATGTGTAATAAGTATTATAGTCTGTCCTTCCTCATTAAGCTCTCTAAAAAGGTTCATAACATCATCACCAGTTTTAGAATCTAAGTTTCCTGTTGGTTCATCAGCAAAAAGGATGCTAGGTTTATTAACCAATGCACGAGCGATAGCCACCCTTTGCTGCTGACCACCAGATAGTTCTGAAGGTCCATGATTAACTCTATCTGATAGACCTACTTGATGTAATACCTCTTTCGCTCTTTTTTCTGCTTGATTTTTTTCAGTACCAGCATACTTTAAGGGAAGTATTACATTACTTAATGCAGAATTCTTTGCAAGCAAATGAAAGGATTGAAAGACGAAGCCAATCTCTTTATTTCTGATTCTTGCCAAATCATCCTCGCCAAGGTCATTCACAAGTTGATTGTTAAGATAGTATTGACCGCTAGTCGGGGTATCCAAGCAACCAATAATATTCATCAGCGTTGTTTTACCTGACCCTGAAGGGCCCATAATTGATATAAACTCACCTTTTTCTACTGATAAATTTATTCCCTTTAACGCGTCTACTTGTTGATTGCCAACAAAGAAAGATCTAATAAGGTTTTTAGTTTCTATAATCATAAAAATTTAGACAAGTATAAATATTATTGGTTCATTAAGTATGCTATTTGACCAAGCCGTTTGAAATATCTTTTAGGTATGATATCCACCCTTCTGCAGATATTTTTGTATCATCAAAGCTTAGCGCCTTAGTAAAATAAGTATTGGCACTTTCATAATCATTTAATTCATATAGAGATATCCCCATTAAAATATCCAATCTACCGGGATTTTTCTCATAGTTAAGTTTTTTAGCTTCCAATAAATACTTGAATGCAGTTTTCCAATCCTCTTCTTCGAAGGCAAATCTTCCAATCTTAAAAGCAGTATTTGGATCACTTGACAACCTTAGTGATTCTTGTAAATACTCAATGCCTTTAGCTCTATCTTTAAGAATAAAATAGGAATCTGCTAGAAGCTCATAGTTTTTTTTAGTTTCATTTATTATTCCGGCATTTATTCCATATTGAATTGTTTTTATAGCCTTCTGTGGTAAATTTTTATAAAGATAGTATCTACTTAAATCAAGATATTCTTTTTCTTTTGTCAGAGTATTCTGTTCATAAGCCAACTCCAGACCTGCAAGTGATTCATTATCATCGTCTTGGGTATAATAAAGACCGCTTAGTTGCTTCCAGTATTCTTTTTTATCTGGGTTCACAAAGATAAGCAGTTGAGCAGTTTCAATAGCTTCATTAAATTTTTCTAATTGTATCGCCAAGGAAAGCTCATACCCTAACCAATCTTCTTTATATGTTGTAGATAGTTGATTGGCTTCTGAGATATTTATATAAGCTTTTTCGTATTTATCGTCTTTGAAGTAAGAAATACCCAGCATAACTCTATCTGTAGGCGCAAATAAAAGACCTCTTTTTATAGAGATTGCTTTGTATTCCTCAAGAATTTTTATCGTCCCTAAGTAATTAGAATTTTGAAAATAGCATTGAGCTAAGTTTCTGCGAACTTGTAACCCGGTTACCAAAGGTATCTTCTTAAATTTTAATGATTTAACAAACCATGGAATGGCTTCTTCGTATTTACCTTGAACTGCATAAAAATTACCATAGAGTTGGTTTATCAATGATCTTTCATAACTTTGCTCATTAAGGAAGTATCTTCTGACAAAAATATCTAGATCTCTTTGAGCTTCTTCATAATTTTCATCATCAATATATTCATTTATTCTTTTTAGAAAGCCGTATGTGAATTGGCTTATAGCATCATCTGAAGAATGTAAGATTGGCGCTGGGGCTACTAAAATAATAAAAATTAAAAGATATTTATACATTACAGCTAAACTCCACTATTAACTCGCCTTTTTGCTCGACAGCGAGACCATCAATTGTTTTAGGTTTAAATTGCCACCTTTTAACAGCCTTAATAGCTTCAGTATTAAATACTCTTGAAGGTTCGAAAGATGAAATAGAAACACGACTTACCCTTCCATTTGCGCTTACTGTTAATACCATTGTAACAGAACCGTTAATTCCATTGATTTGAGCCTCTCTAGGACATCTTGGAGCAACTTTTACGATTGGTAGCAGTTGGCTCATTCCGGTTCCCATAGACTCTAAATTTCCTAAAAATGCTCCAGAGAAATCAGTGGGCAAATCAAAATCCGGCATGTCAAAATCTAATTGAGCAACAGGCGGCGGCTTATTTACATCCAAATCAACTTTTGGTTGGGGCGGTCTTTTTGGAGTTGGCGGTTTGTCAGGTATGGTTCTTTTTCTTTCTTGCAAACTATCATCTTGTTTGATTCTTATAAATTCTACGAAACTAGGTTTATCTGATTTTTTATTTAAACCAACTGCCTGAGAAATAAGAGTTTGAATAACAAAAAAAATAATCAAGGTAAAAATTATTGGAGAAAATGCTTTTATCCAGTAACTATATTTTTTAATCATTCTTCGCAGCAATTGAAATATTTTGAACACCGGCCAGTCTTATCTGATCCATAGTTTCAACAAGTAAACCCGATCTAGATTCTTTATCTGCCTGAATAATTACAGATCCTTCTGGATACTCTATTTTTAGTCTTTCAATATTAGCTCTTACGGCCTTAAGATCAATCCTTCTTTTATCAATCCAGATTTCATTGTTCTGTGTAATGGCAACCAGGATATTTCCTTTTTCATCTCTTTCGGCTGTCTCAGCATTTGGTCTATTAATATCAACGCCGGTTTCTTTAACAAATGATGTTGTTACTATGAAAAATATCAACATGATAAATACAATATCCATCATAGGAGTAAGGTCTAATGCTGAATCTTCAACTTGTTTTCTATTTTTTCTTCTCAATGTGAGTAGCCTCTATTTTTAAGCAATAATCTTATTTCATTAGTTGATTTATCAAGCCTTTGAGCTAAATCCTGCCTGAAGTAGAGTCCAAATAATGTTATTACCATGCTTGCCATTGTTGGAATCGTTGCTTTAGCAACTCCAGATGACATAGCTCTTGGATTGCCTGTTCCTAAAAAGGAAAGAACTTCAAATACCTCTATCATTCCATAAACAGTTCCCAGCAAGCCGATCATTGGACACATACCAATTAGTCCATCTAATAGTTTAATATTAGAAAAGGAATCCCTTCTATATTCAGATAGAAACGTTTTTTCTACAAAATATAATTTAGTAGATTCCGGCGGGTTTAAAGAAATAAAGTCATCAATTTTCTTTGAGGTCCAAACTTTTTTATCTACAAATATAAAAAAATACTTACTAAATAAAATATAAAAAATTATCAAAGTTAAAATGAATAATATATAGAGTACAGGACCGCCTCTTATTATTAGGTCATTTAAAAACATTATTAATCCTTAGAAAGAATATAGGAGGCTTTCTCCTCCAGTATCTGGATAATAGACGAAGTTTTTTCTGATAAGTACGTATACATTCCCAATAAAGGAGCAGCAACGATTAAACCTAGCATAGTAGTAATAAGTGCTTGGGATATTCCTCCAGCCATTTGCTTGGGATCTCCTGTTCCAAATAAGGTAATTGCCTGGAATGTTTCAATCATTCCAATAACGGTTCCTAATAAGCCCAAAAGAGGAGCAACTGCTGCAAAGAATTTAACCCAGTTATTACCCCACTCAATCTTTCCAGAATAATTAATTATTATTTCATCAATTATATTTTCTTTAGATTCACGTGAAGAATTAGATTTAACAGAATTAGTCATATCGTATACAACACCTTCAGATTCCTTAATAACTTCTTGAGCATATTCTCTAAGTTTATAAATTTTATAAGCACTGAAAGCGGCTCCAATTATTCCGATAAGGATAATAACAAAACCAATTGATTTACCCTGAGCAATCCTTTGAATCCAGCCTGGCTTATCTAAATACAAAGAAAGCAAAAATCCTCTTGTAGGATCTATCGAAACTGTTGAATATTCATCCGCCTTTAAATGTCTTTTTAAAGACCTAGTTATTTTAGATTCAGGTTGTTTAGCTAATAACTGGAAGCTATTTAATGAGGATATTGGAGTAACAAACTTCCCTTCATGTGATGCAGAGAATAAGCCGTATCTAGTAACTGGGCCCACAAAGCTTTCTCCATCTGGGTTTGTTATCTGAGCGTTAAAAGTTTTTATCTCACTACCAGCAACAATTTCATCAAAGTAAGCAAGCCACAAGCCTTCTAATTCCTCAAGATTGTGAACTTTAATTTTACTAACTGCCTTAAGAGTTTCTAGTCGTTCAGGGAATTCATAGAATATTACTGAGTTATTACTTGCAGCGGCTAGTTCACCAGCATATTGTCTGGTAACACCAAATAATTCACCTAAGACACCAATTTTTATTTGAAGACTTTCCTCAAGTTCAGTTAATACCTTTTCATATTTTTCAAAATCAGCTTCTAATCTTTTATTTCTAGCATTTTCATCAGCAAGTTTTTTCTTTGCATCATTTAGCAAAGCAGTTCTTTCAGCTACTTTTTCTAGAAAAGAATTTAATCTAATATTGTCTTCATTAACGTAAATACTTTTATTAGTTTTTACCAGTTCTAATAATGCATTGATTTCATTATTACGAAGTTCTTGTATAGTTGGCTCTTCTAGGTCCTGAGAAATTAAGTTAACAGAAATGATAAGAGCTAGTACCTTTAATATTTTCATAATTATTCCGCTATTGGTTTGATAGGAAGTGATATAAAGTTTGGGGGTGCTTGTCTATTACCTATATCAAGTGCTGCTTTAATTTCGTCGTCAAGCGATGAGCCAGCATGAACCCAGTCTTTATCTTGTGAGTTCCAATAACCTGTTTCACTGCCATTAGGTGTTCTATAAAAAAAACCTAGTCTTCCTAGTCTGAAAAAATCAACAGCCTTTTCACTATCTTGTATTTGTAAAAAGCCTTGGTAGACTTCAATTGTTTTACCGAATTTGGCTTCAATTTGATATGCCTCAAAAATTTTTCTAAATTTTTCAGCCGTAGTTATATCAGCTCTTAAGATTAATGCATCTAAATCAGTTAAACGCTGCGTTCTTTCTTCTATTAAAAAAGGTATGTCTATTGAAATAAACTTAGACAATGAATCCACCATTCTCTTTAGTAATGGAAGAATATCTATATTTATGCTGTCTAGAGAATCTAACTGAGCTTCAATGCTAGCTATTTCATCAATTTGAGCATTAATAATTTGCGACAATTGATCGTCATAATTTTTAAGAGATTTATATTCGTTAAGAGTATCTTTATATTCAAAATAAATCTTCTTAGATTCAACATCTAGTTCATCTATTTTATTTTGCAACATTATAGAAACATTGCTAGCTTCTACTTGTGTATCAATTGTATCGTTTACTATTTCTTGAGCAAACGCTGAAGAAGAGATAAGAAAAGCTAAAAAGAATTTTTTCATTTTGTCCTACTTTCAATAAAAAGGGTTCAATGATGAACCCTTTAATTTATATTCTATTAATAATTAGAATCTATATCTGATTCCGGCTGCTACACTTCTTCCGCCAGCACCAAAGTAACCTCTATTATAGTAAGGGAAGCCATAAGCTCCATCTCTTTGAGGCATTTTGTTTTCTAAGTTACCAATACTCAACCATAAATTAGTATCTGGATTAAGATTGTAGTTGCCTGAAAGATTAAGAATCATGTGAGGGTTTGTCTTAGAAGGAGTTGAGTAACCACTATAAACTTCCATATGGCCTGTTCTATCAGTAAATAAATTTAAGCTTACATCTTGATATCTCCAACCAACACTCATATTTTGTTGAGATCTTGGCTCGTATAGGTAAGTATCAAGAGCATCTTCTTCATCTGAATAATTATCAAATTTAGTAGCACTTTTAAGAATGTGAGATGAGCTCACTGAGAAATAAAAGTCTCCAGCATTTTGAGTTTCTAATCTATAGTCCAATGACCAGTCTATACCTTCATAATTAATATAAGATTGGTTTGAATAAGCCGGTCTGACCTGGGTAAAAGCACCAATAGGTAAGGCTGCTCCAGTTAAGTCATTTACTGCTGGGCCACGTGTTATTTTTGAATAAACTTCATCACAATTTCTATCTGGATATTCATCATTCATAAAGTTTTCGAAAGCGTCGCCATATGTACATTTACCTTCAGCATAGTTGATGGTGTAAGGGCTTTCTCTTGTTACAGCTTTCTCTAACATCACTTCATAGAGATCTAATGTGAAGTTAAGATTGTTACTTATTGACCAAACAAGACCAAGCTGATAATTCTCACCCTCTTCTTCTTCAAGACTAGTGTTACCAGATAGTAATGCTTGAACACTTCCTGATCCAACCTCACAGTCGTTGTAATCTGTATAACCTAAGCCCTGTGCTTCATTATATGCATAACAAGCCACGAAATCTTGGAATCCGTTGTAGTAACCTGAACTAGCTTTTTGGAAAAGGTAATTCATATCAGGGGCTCTGAAAGATTCTGAAAGGGATCCTCTAACCACGACATCTTCGTTAGGTCTGTATGCAAAACTAAACATAGTTGATTGTCTTGAACCCACATTAGATGAAGCATCGTCATAAGAGTCATATCTTCTAGCAAAGTTTACTTCAGTTTTAGGTGTAAGTTGAGTAGATAGCTCAATACCAACTGAATCTCTTTCTCTTTTACCACCGCCGTCTATCGCAGAGCCTTGAATGAATACTATTGCTCCAGCAACATCGTCATCATCAAGTCTACCTGCAGATGGAGTTAGGTCGTATTCTTGTTCTTGATGGTCAGCAGTTACAGCAAAGCCAACAAATTTACCAGCAAGTTCAAACTCTCCACTTATTTGGAAATCAATTGTTGACTGCTCTGACATAGCCGAAACGCTATCATCGGCCAACCAACTAGATAGCATATCGTTAGTAACATTACCAAATAGTCTATCTGTTAAGAAACATGAAGATCTTCCATAAAGATTCTGCCATCCACATTCTGGATCAGAGATTCCATATGAATTTAAAGTAGCTTGATCGTAAGCATAACCATATCGATATTCTTGATATGAACCTTTTAATATATTGCCATCGGCATCCGTTGCGCCAACACCAGCAAAGTAGTCGTACATTTTATCAGTGAATGTCTGTTTTGCAGCAGTGTAGTCGTAAGATGTTGTGTTAAAGCCTAAAGACCACTCATATCCTCGATCTGTCATTCCTGAGAAGCCTGCAAAAAAATCAACCAATTCTTCTTCAACGTCTGTTCTAGCCTCTGCAAGCGGAGCGTCTGCAGCACTAAATTCTCTTAAGAAGTAACTAACTTGATGATATCCAACTGTTCCAAAATCAACTTGGTTAGCTGGATCTGAAGAAGTTGCAACAAATTCACCAACTCTTCTAGGATCAAGAATTCCACCTCTCATGTATAAATATCTGTTTACTTCACTTCTGTAATAAGCGTTATCTGTGTATGTGTATGCTCTAGCATCGAAAGAAATACCGTTATCAAAATTATGTGTAAATGAAACCATTGCTGACATATCTTCTCTTTCATTTCTCATAGTAGCTGAGCTGCCACCAAACTGCTCTGAACCGTAATCATGTCCACACATATGTCCTGCATATGATCCTGCATAGTTATATTCAGGAACCTGCTTATCGAAATCAAAGAAATCTGAATTCAATGTTTTACAAGGAATTCCAAACTCTTCTGAGCCGTAATATCTATTAACACCACCAGCAGTTGCTTGGGTATACCAGACTAAACCAGCTCTTGGAGCAACATAACCACTTCCATATTCTGGATCATCGGTAAAGGAATTAAATCCATCCCTATCAGCATAGTACATAGGATCTATTAAAGTAGCATTAATACCAGCAGTCCAACTAGAGTTTCCAAAGAAGCCCCCAGTACTAAATGTAAGATCTTGGGTCATAGAGCCGCCAGCTTCATATCTTCTTGCGCCTAAGTCTAATTGACTAAAATCTTTTCCTTGAAGGGTTATGATGTTAACAACACCAGAAACAGCATCAGAACCATAAATAGCAGAAGCTCCTTGGGAAAGGACTTCAACTCTATCAACTAAGCCAACTGGAACAATTCCAGTATTAACTATATTACCTGAATTATTAAAAGGAACTGGGTAATCTGCTGTTCTTCTTCCATTTATTAAAAATAATACTCTTCCCGGTCCTAGATTTCTTAAATCAAGCTCATTAGCATTTGGAGTAAAGCTATTAGTCAATGACTCGCCCTGAGAATATTCGTTAGCTGATGGTAATGATTGAAGTGCTTCAGTAACACTTTGAAAGCCTGAGTCTTCCATATCTTGTTTGGTGATCACTAAAAGTGGTAAAGCGCCCTCTTGTTGAGTTCTTTTAATTCTTGAGCCAGTTACGACAACTTTTTCAAGAGACACTACTTCGTCATCTGCGTCAGATGAAGTCGATTCGACAACCTCTTCAGAAACAACCTCTTCAGTTGAAGTGTCAGTTGATGATTCTACAACCTCTGGAGCAGCAATTTCTTCTTCTCCAGGATTGTCAGCATAACCAACAGATGTAAATAAAATGGTAAATAATACTAGTGAATATAATTTAGTTCTCATACGAATCCCCTTCGTGAATTAATTGTAACTATTCATTTTGCTTTTTTTATAAGAAAAATGCAATATACCCAAGCAATTATATATATAATATTTATTTACTATAAAAAAGGCTGAAAAATAAATTATATGTAAAGCTTGCTTTACATTGTGATATGATTTTTATTAGGCTTAAATTAACTAGGAAAATCTATGACAAACATCAATAATATTTTAAAAACATTTCTTACAGGTTTTGTGGTTTTAACATTTTCTCATAACTCTTATGCTGACGATGGATTAATACCTTTAGAGCATTTTGCATGCTATTCAAATCAAAACTCTTTTAGCATTTCACCGGATGGAAGGAATATGTTAATTCAAAATACTAAGAAAGATAATGTATGCGATATCATGCAAGACAAATCTCAGAGCGCTGAAGATGACACCTATCTTCGCGGTTTATTACTTCTTAATTTAGAAACTATGAAAACTAAGGTTATCAGTAATGGAACAACCTCTGATGCTGTTTCAGCTTCTGGATGGCTCAATAACGATAGGATTTGGTATGCCCCTAGATACAAAAGAGGTCAAGGCACTCAAGGTAGGGTTGTCTTTGCAGTAGACCTAGATGGAACTAAAAGAAAGTTAATCAGGCAGTATAAGAGTTGGAGTGATCAGTTCCAAATATATAACTTTGATCTTAGTGATCCAGATCACGTATATGAAATGAACAATCAAAGACGTGCATTTGTTTATGATTATTTCAAACTAAATGTTTACACAGGTAAAAAAACATTAATTGCTCGAGGCCCTGACATGCGAGACATGAAAGGAATAGCAACACTTGGGACATCTATGTACCCAGATGGAACACCAATGGGTATTCTTTTAGATGAAGGAATAGATAGAGTAATGTACGAATATAAATCTGATGAAAAAGAATGGGTTGAGCACTTTAGATTTAAATGCCAAGAGCCTGGGTTTGTTCCAATAGGAACTTATAATGGTAAAACAGTAGTATCAGGTTCTAAATTTAGTCCATCAGGCCAATTGTTAGAAGAGAATGATACGAATGCTCTGTATTTTTATGATATGGAAACAAGGATATTTTCTGAAAAACTTTATCAAGATCCTGACTATGACGTAAGTGGTTTGACAGGAAGCTGCAGACCGGCAAGCGGAGGTGGTTCAACTAATAGAACTAATTCTGAGCTCGAATATGTTTCTTATAATTCTCTTAAACCAGAAAGAGTCTACTTTGATAAAGATGCAGAAGAGGTCTTTACTTCAGTTCAAGCAGTTTTTCCAGACGACCACGTTAGTATTACAACATCTAGCGCAGATAGAAAGGTAATGGTTGTGAGTGTTTCTAATACAGATAATCCAGGCGATTACTATTTAGTAAATTTAAATCAAGGAACTGTAAAATTGCTCTTTCAAAGAAGCCCTTGGTTGGATAGAGATAAACTTGCAAAAGCTATACCTGTTAAATATATGTCTAGAGATGGCATGGAAATTCCTGCCCTTCTTACATTAACAAAGAAAAAGACAGACAAGAATTATTTTATTGTTATGCCTCATGGAGGACCCAATACCAAGCAATATATTGGATATGACTCATGGGCGCAATTCTTTGTAAGTAGAGGTGTAAATGTCTTGCAGCCTGATTTTAGAGGATCAACTGGTAACGGAACTGCGCATTACGTTGCTGGAAATATGCAATGGGGTAAAACCATGCAGGCTGATATTAGTGACGGAGTTTTGTGGGCTATAGAGAATGGCTATGCTGATGCGGATAGAGTTTGTATTGCAGGAGCAAGTTATGGTGGATACGCCACAATGGCTGGTCTTGTATTTACTCCAGAACTTTACAGATGCGGTATAAATGCTATTGGGGTAACTGACATGCAGCAGCTTTTAAACGACTACACTAAAAAAGCAAGTATTTTATCATCATGGGATAAAGAGCCTTTATTAGAATGGGGAGATATGTCAACCGAAAAAGGTAGAGCCTATGCGGAAGAAACATCGCCTCTTTTATACGTAGATAATATTGTGGCACCCCTTTTAGTTCTTCAAGGTTCTAACGATTATATTGTTGAGGCCTACCATGCAGAAGATCTTATTAGTGAATTAAAAGATAAAGGGAAGACTTATGAGGCTATGTTCCAGCAATATGAAGGACATTGTGTAACATATTGCGGTGAAAAAGCTACTTTAGAATATCTTGAGATACAAGAAGATTTTATAAACAAATATCTAAAGAATTAGAAGGCACTTATCTTTGTTTGGCTTTTTCCTAAAATTAAGCCATGGATATCAGAGGTTCCTTCGTAGGTATTAACCGCTTCTAAGTTCATACAGTGACGGATCACATGGTATTCGTCACTGATACCATTTCCTCCATGAATATCTCTAGATTCTCTTGCAATATCCAAACTTTTTTGGCAATTATTTCTTTTCACAAGAGATATCATCTCTGGCTTCATTTTTTTGTTATCAATTAATCTACCAACCCTAAGTGCGCCTTGAAGACCTAAGGTAATCTCAGTTTGCATATTAGCTAATTTCATCTGAATAAGCTGCTTTGCCGCAAGAGGCTTCCCAAACTGAACTCTTTCTAATGCATACTCTAATGCAGCATTCCAGCAAAATTCTGCAGCGCCCATTGCACCCCAGGCTATTCCATATCGAGCCATATTTAAGCAAGAGAACGGACCTTTAAAACTTTGAACATCTGGCAAAACTTTTTCATCAGAAACAAAAACATTATCAAGAAAAATCTGTCCTGTAATAGAAGCCCTTAATGAAAACTTTCCTTCAAGCTTTGGGGTATTTAAACCATCAACCCCCCTATCAACTATAAAACCTCTCAGAATGCCCTGCTCGTCCTTAGCCCAAATAATAAGAACATCAGCAATCGGTGAATTGGTTATCCAGGTTTTAGAGCCATTCAAGTTATAACCACCATCTACTTTTTTAGCATTAGTCTTCATTGAGCTAGGATCTGAACCTGCATCAGGCTCCGTTAGACCAAAGCACCCTATTAATTCTCCCTTAGCCATTTGTGGTAGATAAAATTCTTTCTGCTCTTCTGACCCAAATTTATGAATGGCATGCATTGCTAATGAAGTTTGCACACTAAAAGCAGATCTGTAACTCGAATCTACTCTTTCGATCTCTCTGGCAATAAGACCATAAGAAACATAGTTAGTG
>Ga0209659_1001187_pt1 | contig 15445 bp, 15 predicted proteins | sample SaaInlLV_10m_DNA_FD_184658 | JGI IMG/M metagenome (GOLD analysis project Ga0209659, IMG submission 184658) | Marine microbial communities from expanding oxygen minimum zones in the Saanich Inlet - SI072_LV_10m_DNA (SPAdes) (version 2) | ecosystem: Environmental > Aquatic > Marine > Intertidal... | reverse complement strand
CCGGGCTCGAACTGCGCGAGGACATCGACACGATTCTAGAGCCAGGCATGGTCATTTCCATGGAACCCATGATCACAATTCCAGATGGGCAACCTGGAGCAGGCGGGTATCGTGAACACGATATTTTAATCATTACCGAAGATGGTAATGAAAATATCACGCAGTATCCCTATGGTCCTGCCTTCAATGTCGTCGGCAGTTAAAGCCCTGTCACGCCTAAGCGAGATTTTCTGACGTTAGCTCCTGCACGTAAGGCCTGTTTGCAAGCCAAGGGACCTCTGCATAACGCCGTTTCAACATGAAATGAGGGCAGCGCCGGCCTGGACGGGCGCATATGTCCGGTGGTGAAGTCACTACAGAATTTGAGCAATAACCACACGTATCAGTATACCCAGATGGTGAATGCGCCTGCCGGGGGGCAGGCAGGCGCAGCCCGGTGTTTCCACCGGGCAAAGTGTTTTGGCTTGGCGGTTGGAGTATGCAGAGGTCTTGCCAAGGGACAACTGTCAAATCAAATCTCGCTCTTTAAACCCAGCCCTATTGTGCTCCTTTGGTAGTCATCTTCGACACGCACGATATCGTCCTCCTCGAGGCGATCGCCGAATTGAATTTCCACAAACACCAACCGCTCGGCTCCTTCATTGGCGATGCGGTGTTTCGTTTCGCGTGGAATGTAGACGTGACTGCCGCGTTCAACGCGCATGACGTCTCCGCCAATCGTCACAGTTCCGCATCCTGCGACGACAACCCAATGTTCTGATCGATGGTTGTGGTATTGTAGCGATAGGCGTTCGCCAGAATTCACTTCGATGCGTTTTAAAGTGTAGCTACTATGCGCTTCGACCACCTCCCAGCGCCCCCAAGGGCGTGCATCTGATTGTCCGGCGTGATATTTAGCTTGGCTCATGGTTATTGTCTTTCTTCGAGATTGGAGTGAGGCACGGTATTCAACTTTGCAAAACGGCCCTCAGGTTTCGTTGAGTGAGAGGCTTTTCCAGGCAATGAATTTTGGCACTCGCCTTCACAAATTTTGGGAGATCGTCTGGCAAGCGGCCTGAAACTATGATGATTTGGGCAGAAGGGTGGCGCTCTGCGCAGAACTCGGCAATCTTCCAACCTGTCTCGCCATTGTCGAGATGAAGATCGGTAACGACGACCTCTGGTGAAATATCCGTGTCAAGGCAGCTCATTGCACAGGCGAAATTCGTTGCGGTTTGCACCTCAAATCCACCCTTGCTGAGGCAACGTTCCGCATGCCGCATGGCTTGGGCATCGTCTTCAACAATGACAGCGCGCAGGCCTTAGGCGGGCTCGGCAAGTGTGTCGCCTTGACTGTTGTAGACACATCCGCACAAAGGGCCCAAGACGCCGGGTCGAGGCGCAGAAAATCAAGGTCAGCCTGAACTGCGCCCAAAGCGGCCCTCACCGGCTCAAGCAATTCAGGCGAATGAAGTGTGAAAGCTTCGATCATGTCCTCTGCGCGGAACATGAATATCCCCGCGTTCCATAGAAAGCTCCCAGCATCCAGCATTTCCTGCGCGCGCAGAGCATCCGGCTTTTCCACAAATCGAAGCAGATCAACGGCCTCACCCATGCTGGTCCGCGCCAACTGCAGATAGCCGTAACCTGTCTCAGGGCGGGTCGGCGTGATGCCGAATGTCACGATCTTGCCCTTTGACACCGCATCCAACCCGCGTCCAAGCGCCAAATGGAATGCCTCTACATCGGGAATGACGTGGTCAGAAGGAGCCACCAGCAGAATGGCGCCCGGATCGCGGGCAAATGCGTAAAGGCTTGCGGCCAAAATCGCTGGCGCCGTATTTTTGCCTTCAGGCTCTATCAAAATTGGCCCTGGCTGAAGACCTACACTGTGCAACTGTTCGCCCACGATGAACCTAAACTCAGAATTCGTCATGGTCATATGGGGTGCAAACGCTACCTTTTCGGAGGATGTCAGACGCAATGCGCTTTGCTGAAATAAAGACTGATCCCCAATTAAACTGGAGAATTGCTTTGGATAGGATTTCCGAGACAAGGGCCACAGTCTCGTCCCTGAACCACCTGCTAGTAATACTGGTATTATGTCTGTCATATCTTGATTCACTCTGTCTAAAATTTTTCGCGCTATAAATTCGGAGAAGGTGACCTAAAAAGTGGCCTCTGCACTTCATCATGGTTAACGTGCAGCGTTAAAATCTACTTAAAGACAAACTACCGCAGCAAGTCTCACGTGATCTGCAGGATGGATGACGGCCGATGGTGATTTGGGTCAAGAATGCTCATGAATGTTAATAATTAAAGTCTATCGCAAGTTAGATATTGGATCAATTCATAATATAAAAGACCTCTGCATACCCGAGCCGCCAAGCCAAAACACTTTGCCCGATGGCAACACCGGGCTGCGCCTGCCTGCCCCCCAGCAGGCGCATTCACCATCTGGGTATACCGGAAGGTATTGTTATTGATCAAATTTTACAGTAGTTGCGCCTAAGCTTTTGTCACGAAGCCCTTTAAGATGGCGTTGAACACATCGGGGCTTTCAAGGTGCGGGACATGGGCACAATTTGGAATGACCGCTAGGCTGGTATTCGGTATGGCCTGCCACAGCTTTTGAACCTGCGGCCAGGGATAGGTACGATCGCGGTCGCCCCAGATGACCAGAGTTTGGGCGATAATGTCATTGAGCCTGGCCTCACCGTCCCAGCGATTCATTGCGTCCAACCCTGCAAGCAAGGATTGTTTTCCCGCCATTTGCGCAATGGCTGCACAGGCCTCAAAGCCCGGCGCTTGCTCGCAGTCTAAAAACCAGGTGGCTGCAATCCGCCGGGCCGTGTTGCGCACCCCATCGGTCGCAACACGAGACTTAGAGGTTTCAATCGTCTCGAAACGCCCCGGCAAAACGCCTTGGCCTCCTGTCCCATATAAGACCAGTCGCGCAACCCGATCTGGTGCCAAGGCTGCCATTTCTTGCGCGATCATCCCGCCCATAGAATGCCCCAGCAGATGAAACCGCGCCACATTCTGCCGCTCCAATTCATCCAAGGCCCAATGGGCAAAATCAACAATGTCACGACAGGCTTCTAAATGCGCATTCTTGCCATATCCGGGCAAATCCAATGCAATGACTGGAACCCCTGCAAGAGCTGCGACTTGGCCGTCCCATTGCGCACTGCCCCCCATAAACCCATGCACAAATACCAAAGGGATCATCTGCGCCCACCTTGCACAATACGATCCAAAATCATGGCGCAGAACAGGATGGAAAAGCCGGCAAGGATGCCTTGCCCGACATTGGCATATTGCAAGGCTTCCAAGACGTCCTCTCCAAGACCTTTTGCACCAATGAGCGAGGCAACAACCACCATAGCGAGCGATAGCATGATGGTTTGGTTAATACCGGCCCGGATAGAGGGGCTGGCCAGTGGCAGATCCACCTTGGTCAGCAAAAACCACTTATTGGCCCCAAAACTAATGGCAGCCTCTCGGACACTTTCCGGGACGCCGCGCAGGCCGAGCACCGTGAGACGCACCACGGGCGTGCCACCAAAAATCATGGTGGTGACCACGGCCGCGGGCTTTCCGGTCCCGAAAAAAGCGATGACTGGGATCATAAAGACGAAGGCTGGCATCGTTTGCATAAAGTCCATGATCGGTTGAATGAAGGCATAGAACCGGGGACGCCGAGCTGCAAACATTCCAAGAGGAATTCCGATTAAGATCGACAAGCAAGCCGCAGTGCCGAGCAATGCCAGGGTCGTCATCGCTTTTTCCCAAAACCCAAGAAGCCCCATGTAAGATAAAAAAGCTCCAGAATAAATTGCCATACGAACGCCCGCCGTCAGCCAGGTCAGAAGAATAATTAACGCGGCAATGACGATCCACGGCGTGCTGACAAAAACCAGCTCTAACGTATCGAGCACCACACGAATAAAATAGGTGATGGCATCAAAAAGCGCGTCACCATTCAGCACGGCCCAATTGAAAAATGCCTCAACGCTGTCAATACTGACAAGCCTAATATCCGGATCGGTCGGAAAACTTCCCAAAACCGAAAAACTACCCGGAAAGCTGTAATGTACCATCGCGGTGCTCACGATGATGACCATAAAAACAGAGCTAAAAACCATATGACTTAACGGAATCCCAGAGCGAATTTCGCCGTCAGAAAGCCACTCCGAAAACCGGCCCTCCAGCGCCCAATTGGCAACAATAGATTGGACAAGCTTCACGGCGATCAAAAGTATAAAACCTGTTAAAGCAATCATTGGGCCTTCGCTGGCCATGGCTTGTGCTTCTGCTCTTATGCCGCCAATATTGGCCTCAAGAGACTCAACAGTTCTGCGGTAGACATCAATTTTATCCGAATTGCTTTCCAGTGCTGCCGCCAATTGTTTGCGCCGCAATTCCAACGTGCCTTCGATGGATGCAATCCGCATCATAGCATCATTGGCCAAATCACCAAACAGACCTCGGGCAATCTGCACAAACCCGACCGCCTCCAGAATGAGAAACGGCAAGGCCCAGCTCCAAAGCCCACGGGCGCCAAACCAGATCGGGCCAAATAAACCGGCCATAAAATTGAACGTTGCGGTAAACTTAGCCGAGGCTCCAATCTTATCAAAATTGCGAATATAATAGTCGGAATTGGTGCGCACAAAATTGCGGATATTCTCATATCTTTGCTCTTGGTAGGCGATAGCGGCCTCTGAATGGATATCTTCAAGAGGGTTCACACCCAAGTCTACATCACGGTTGCTCATGATATTTCAGTTCCTTCAATCACTGTTCGCAAAAGGTCTGCGCGGGTGATAAGGCCAATATCTCGCCCATCAGAACTCACGATAATGGGTTTATCAGTTTCAATTGCAATATTCATAAGCGCACTCAGAGTTTCTTTTGCCGGCACCCTTACCAAATCACTCGGCAGCGGTCCTTGCGCTGCAACATAGGCCTCTATGGATTGCATAACCGCATCGGCATGTACGACCTTAAGTCGGGAGATCCCCGCCACAAAATCGGCCACATAATCATCGGCAGGCTGCATCACAATTTGCTCTGCTGTTCCAACTTGCACCAATTTTCCGTCCCGCATAATGGCAATCCGGTCCCCAATCCGCACCGCTTCATCAAGATCATGCGTGATGAATATTGTCGTTTTTTTGAGTATTTTACTCAGTCGAATAAATTCATCTTGCAGCTGGCGGCGGATCAGAGGATCGAGGGCCGAAAACGGCTCATCCATCAGCAGCACGTCGGGGTTTGCGGCCAGAGCGCGGGCCAATCCCACCCGTTGCTGCATCCCACCCGAAAGCTCATGGGCAAATTTCGATCCCCAAGCGCCCAGCTCGACAATATCCAAAATGGCAGCGGCTTGGCGCATCCGCTCATTTTTCGCCACATTGCGAATTTCCAAAGGCATAGCAACATTGTCCAAAACCGAACGATGCGGCATCAAAGCAAAATTTTGGAAAACCATGCCAATCTTTTGATTGCGAAAGGTTTGAAGCTCACGTTGGCCCAAGGCCATGACATCAATACCCTCAACCATAATCTGGCCGGCGGTGGGTTCCAACAGACGGTTAAAATGGCGCACGAGGGTTGATTTCCCACTACCAGACAATCCCATTATGCAAAAAATCTCACCGCGTGACACTGATAGGCTGACATCTGCCACCCCCACAACGGCGTTGAATTCACTGAGAGCTTCAGCCTTGCTTAATCCGCCCTCACGCACGGCGCGCAAAGCCTCTTGCGCGCGGCTCCCAAAGATTTTCCAGACATTGGAAATTTCGACAACGGGTTGGGACGTCATATATTTTCTCTTTTTCTAAAAATTCCGATAGGCTGGTCCAGCCAGGCCGGACCAGCCGCTATTTGATACTTACAGACCCAGCATCGCATCAACGCGATCTGAGTTGGCAGCAATCCAAGCCTGTGCCGCGGCTTCTGGAGAGACACCATTTGCACTGATCTCAAACGCCAAACCAGACACATCGTCCGCTGTTACCGAGAAATTGGCAAAGAATTCTGCAATAGCCGGAGACCGATCAGCCAAAGATTTGGACCAAGCAATCTGCACGTTCTTCAGCGCATCTTTCGTCGCAACATAAGATTTGTCATACCAATCGGCATCATCAGACGGCTGCACCATCTTGTAGCTGGCCGGATCATAGGTCGGCTCGCTCAGCATTTCGACATCGAACATGAACCAAACCGCGTGAGGTTTATAGCAATAGAAGGCATAGCCCTCGCCCTTGGCGATACTGTCTTTAATTCGCGCAGTCTTCACGCTTTCTTCCGCCCGGATCGGTTCGATGAAATCCAGCAATCCATAGTCGCGCGTTTTCACCTCATTCACATTCGCCGAGGCCCAGCCTGGCGCACCGATCCACATTTCGCCTTTGCCATTGCCATCGCTGTCCATCATTGCAGCAACATCAGGACGGCCAAGATCTGCGATGTCTGTGATGCTATTGGCCTTTGCAAAATCTTGTGAAACGCAAAACCCTTGGTTGCCTTCATAGGGGTTGGACGACAGGGTGACGGTGCCCGCTCCGTCCACATATTTTTTGGTAAAGCTTTCTTGGTTTGGCAACCAAACATCCGGGTGCACATCAATGTCACCCTTGCCTTGGTCCATCGCTTGGAAAATCGTGGCGTTATTGCCCGGCACATATTCCACCGAACCCCCAATGCGCGAGGTCACAATTTCCCCAAGCAAATGGCCAATGGCTTGTGCGCCAGTCCAAGATGGCAGGCCTATTTTCACCTCTTCCGCCGCCATCACCGGCAGGGATAGCAGGCTCACGGCCCCAGCAAAGCACAATGTCTTGCATTTGATTAGCATGTCAGTCTCCTTTGTTGAACTGCGCCGAATTGGCGCCAGTTTTGTTCTTTTTTGTTATTTGCAGCGCGGCCCAGCCATATCCATGACAAAATCAAGGGCCTGGAATGCGCAAAGCGATTGTGGCTTCACTGTAAGGGGAGAGGTTTTCGAATATCAAATTCGAACATTTCATCAAACTATTCGCAAATTGCATATTTAATGCTAAAGAGTTGGTCATAAGATCACGCTTGGGGATTGGACGTTATGGACCTGAATTGGCTAAGAGATTTTGAGTGTTTGGCGCGCACGCTGAATTTCACCAGAGCATCTAACGAGCGCAACATCACCCAATCTGCCTTCAGTCGTCGGATCAAAGCCCTCGAAAACTGGGTTGGGCTGCCCCTGGTCAACCGCGCCACCTACCCCATTCAGCTCACAGAGGCCGGGCACAACTTTCTGCCAACAGCCAAGGCGGCCATCGCCCAGCTCAACGAAAGCCGTCAATCCATCCGCGATGCAGATAGGGGCGATACGCGCTTCGTCCGAATCTCCGCTCTGCACACGATATCTATGAATTATCTCGCCCATCAAATCGAACGCATTCAAAAAGAAATCCCAGAGTTGCGAACACGGGTCATCTCGGACTCGCTGAGCACATGTTGCGAGCTTTTGCTTGAAGGTGCGGTCGATATAATGCTGGTCTACTACCATCAGTCCGTATCGCCAAAAATCGATGACACAGGCTTTGAGCGCAAAGATCTCTTATCAGATCTATTAATTCCGGTTGCCGCCCGTGATGCGGCCGAAGCGCGGGGCTGGCATCTGTCCAATAGCGGCGGCCCGCCCATCCCTTTTCTGGCCTATGAGCAATCGTCGTTTTTAGGTCAAGCCGTTGAACATTCAATTTCCATTGAGACGTTAAACATTGAAACCATCTATATTGATGGGCTGGTAGAAACCATCCGCCGCCGCCTCTTACAAGGAAGCGGCTTTGCCTGGATGCCCCAAACCGCCGTTGAAACTGAGTTGGAAAATGGCAGTCTGATCGCCATTGGCGACCAGAGCTTGAATGTCTCTCTGACCATTTCCGCCCTCGCCAATCCGACTTATTTTGACGATAGCGCCCGCAAAATGTGGTCTTTGCTCTAGCAGCTTTTACAGCGTGACCCAATTGCGCGAGAAATCGAAGGCAAAATCATATCCCCCCAAGGCCGCCGCACCACCGGTGTGCAAAAACACGATCCGCTCGCCATAAAACGCACCCTTACGTGCGAGATCAATCAGGCCCGCTGCCCCCTTGGCGGAATAGCAAGGATCAAGCAAAATGCCCTCCAGTTCCGCGAACATTTTGATCGCCTCAAGGCCGCTTTTGGTCGGCAGGCCATAGCCCTCTCCGACATAATCAGTATTTGCCATAACATCGCCGCGCTGAACCACGCCGGGGCAACCGAGCTTTTCCGCCGTGCGGCAGGCCAGATCGAACACCATGTTCTCTTGTTTTTCCATCGGTGCACGCGTGCCTATGCCCAAAACCGGCAGCTGTGCATTCATGGCGCAAAGACCGGTGACCAGGCCCGCTTGTGTGCCCGAAGATCCGGTTGCATGCACCAGGCGATCAAACTTGAGACCGCGATCATTGGCCTGGCCCAGCAGCTCAAAAGCTGCATTCACATATCCCAAAGCCCCCGTCGGATTTGAGCCGCCGCCGGGAATGACATAGACCTTGTGACCTTCCGCACGCTTGGCCTCCGCCGCGCGTTCCATTTCGCCGGGCATATCGTGACCGGCTGGAAACTTCTGCGTTGTCGCGCCATGTAGGTGATCGAGCAAAACATTGCCATTGGTGTTGTAATTGCCATCTTGGTAACCGGTACGATCCTCTAAAAGAATATGGCATTTCAACCCAAGTTTTGCTGCAAATGCAGCGGTTTGGCGCCCGTGATTGGTCTGGGTCGCCCCTTGGGTCATCACCATATCCGCGCCCTGCTCCAGAGCTTCCGCCATCAAGAATTCCAGCTTGCGGGTCTTGTTTCCTCCGGTTGACATGCCCGTGCAATCATCCCGTTTGATCCAAATCTCAACACCCAATTCTTTTGACAAACGCTCCATCGGCTCTAGGGGGGTCGCAAGGTGGGCAAGAAATACTCTTGGGAAACGGGCAAGATGCATGAAAAACTCCTCGGGTTGATTGCCTAGAGACGTAGAGCCTATGCTTTGCTTTATCCAATGCAAAAATTGCATCAAGGCATGTCAAACTTGCAATATCATCGCGCGGCATCTGGTATGGGTCCAAGCAACGTTAGCGCAAAAGTGATCTAATCAAGCCCTCTCTGCGTAGAAATATCAAAACGCAATAAAGACTGCCGGACCCATGAACAGAATGATCACTGCCATCTTTTTAAGCCTCATGGCCACCAGTGCTGCGGCGCAGGAAACTCTGATTGAGAGATCGGACTTTCTGAGTGCCGTTGCCACCAACATCCTCGAGATCCGACTTTTAAGCCTACAGCTCAAGGTTTTGGACAGCGGCGAAATCACCGGCAAAGCCTTTGGTCGCGGTGTTACCGGATCCTGGGAGTGGACCGATGGATTCTTTTGCCGCAGCATGACCTGGGGCGACCGCGAGCTGGAGTATAATTGCCAGCAGGTCAAGAAAGATGGCGCATCCCTCATCTTCACCAGCGACAAGGGCACCGGCCGCAGCGCCACATTCTCCCTTCGGCCCGAAACACAGTAAGCCCTGAGCCGCAGATGGCGGGCTTACTGAGCGTGCAAGCACCGCGCAAGAGCAGCTGTGAGATGTCGGATCAACTGCGGATAAAGGTTTGATCCAAGCTCCAGATCAGACCCAAGCGGATCTACAATACCCATCTGCGCGTCAGACCCTTTCAGAACCGTTGCAACGAGTCCAGGATTGAACTGCGGCTCGGCAAGAACGCAAACAACCCCGTGTTCTGCGACCTGGCCACGGATTTCTGCGATACGGGCTGGGCTAGGATCAGAGGCATCACTGACAGAAATCGCCCCGGATGCCGCAAAATCAAAATCCGTCTCAAAATACTGATAGGCATCATGGAACACAATGAATTCGCGGCCCCGCACTGGATCAAGCGTCGCTTCAACCTCCTCGATGAGGGCTTCAATCGCCGCACGGCCTGACGCGGCATTCGCCAAATAGGCATCTGAATTGATCGGATCAACAGCGGACAGCCGGTCGGCGATCACGTCTAACCAGGTCATCGCGTTTTTGGGTGACAACCACGCATGTGGATCATGCGCGCCGTGATCGTCATGATCATCGTGCTCAGCGTGGTCATCGTGGTCGCTGTGATCGTGAGCTTCAAACAGCGCATCTTCTCGAAACTCTAATTGAATTGTGCCATCGACCTCCAGCAAACTTGTCAAAACCGCAGCCGGCGCGAGGGTTTCAAGCGCCTCTGCCAGCCATGGCGTCAAATCGGGCCCGACCCAAAACACAAGATCGGCGTTTTGCAAGGCAGTGGCCTCAGAGGGTCGCAGACTATACTCATGCGGAGTCGCGCCAGATTGGATGATCAAATCAGGCACGCCAACTCCCTCCATGACCTGCGCCACCAAAGAATGAACCGGCGCTATATCAACGGCAACCTGCGGCCTGTCCGCATAGGCGGGGCCTGCTATGAAAACGGCCGTGAAGCACAAGCTAAAAAGGGTTCTGGACATGGATACCTCGATGTGATCTTATAACATTACATTGGGTGTAAGCGAAATGTGAACGAATGACAAGTAAAGCCACGATAATAAATACAGGCAGCCAGCCCCTCGGGTTTGCACAGCACAATCACGGCGCATGTATGAGCGAGGCCTTGGCCGCAGCGGAGGCGCGTTGCGCGGCGGGTGGTTTGCGCTTTACGCCTGTGCGGCGCAAGGTGCTCGAAATTTTGCTGCAGGACCACCGCGCGCTGGGTGCCTATTCGATCCTAGACCGGCTCCGCGAAGAGGGGTTCGGATCGCAACCGCCGGTCGCATATCGCGCCTTGGATTTCCTGGTTGCAAATGGGTTGGCCCATAAGATCGAACGGTTGAATGCTTTCATCGCCTGCGTGCACACCCACCATTCCCACACGCCAGCCTTTATGATTTGCCGGTTGTGCGATGCGGTGGCCGAGGCGCTATCGACCACAGCGCGGGGCGTGCTGCATGACGCGGCACATGCCACGGGCTTTCACATAGAGCGGACTGTCATTGAGGCGGAAGGTATCTGCCCGGGCTGCACCGAAAAGGCCCAAGCATGAGCTTGGTTCAGGTTGACGAGCTCTGCGTGACCTATGGCGCAACACCAGCCTTGTCGCGTGTCTCTTTGCGGATCGACCCTGGAGAAATCGTAACAATCGTTGGTCCCAATGGATCCGGTAAAACCAGCCTGCTTCGAGCCATTATCGGTGCGATCAAGCCATTTAAGGGCCAGGTCTCGCACGCCCATGACCTCAAAATCGGATATGTCCCCCAAAAGCTCCACATTGACGAAACTCTACCCATTACAGTTTCAAGGTTTTTAAACCTGCAAGGTGGCGTCACCTCTACAGACATCAGTGATGCGCTCACCCAGGCGGGCGTTCCTGAACTGGAAAAGGCGCAACTGTCACAGCTGTCAGGTGGACAGTTTCAAAGAGTTTTGCTCGCGCGGGCATTGATTGCAAAACCCGATTTGCTTTTGTTGGACGAAGCCACACAGGGTTTAGATCAACGCGGTTCCGCGTCATTTTACCAACAGATCGAAACAGTGCGGAACACGACCGGCTGTGCCGTTCTAATGATCAGCCACGAATTGCATGTCGTCATGAGCGCCTCTGACCGCGTTATCTGCCTCAATAGCCATATCTGCTGCGAAGGAACGCCCGCGGTCGTGGCATCTGCACCAGAATATAGGGCCTTGTTTGGGTCAGGAACGGGCGGCGCACTCGCACTTTACCGACATGAACACGACCATGGACACGATCATGCCGATCATCACCACCACCACACAAAGGTCGTAGAATAATGATGGATGATTTTATGATACGTGCGGCTCTGGCCGGCATTGGCGTGGCCTTCGCTGCGGCACCGCTGGGGTGTTTTGTTGTCTGGCGGCGCATGGCCTATTTTGGGGACGCTACCGCCCATGCGGCGATCCTTGGCGTGGCATTGTCCTTGGCATTTTCGATGTCCATATTCGTGGGGACGGTGGTGGTGGCTCTACTCATGGCCCTTGTCGTCAGCATCTTATCCGGTCGCGGCTATGCAATGGACACATTGCTGGGGGTTCTGGCACATTCGGCCATTGCCTTTGGACTTGTCGCGGTCTCCTTTCTGTCCGGCGTGCGGATTGATCTCATGGCCTATCTCTTTGGTGATATCCTTGCGGTCTCACAGGATGATCTTGCGGTCATTTGGGGCGGTGCGGTGCTGGTGGTGGCGCTGATTGGCTGGCGCTGGTCGGCCTTGCTGACCTCAACTTTGAACGAGGATCTCGCCTATGCGAGTGGGATCAACCCAAAACGTGAGCAACTGGCGTTGACATTTGCACTGGCTATTACGGTTGCAGTCGCAATCAAAGTGGTCGGTGTGTTGCTTATCGCGGCCATGTTGATCATTCCCGCCGCCGCCGCCCGCCCTTTGTCGCGGACCCCCGAAGGCATGGCTTTGATGGCCGGTCTCATCGGAGTTGTTTCAGCCATAATTGGCCTGCGCGCAGCCTATGTGTTTGATACGCCCGCGGGCCCATCCATCGTCTGTATCGCGGCGCTGACTTTCCTTGTGACAAGCGTGTTCAAAGCCGTGAGGCCCCAACGATAAATATGCCTTCCTATCCTTTTTGACAGTTTACCCATTTCTCATCTAAGTTTCAAAGGTAAGAGCAGCGTCACAGGAATGGCCTATTGCAATCAGCCCGAACATCGGCATCCGCGGAGATCAAACATGAAAACCTCTATTGCGAGCGTTTCTATCTCGGGCAACTTCGCAGAAAAGCTCGAAGCGATCGCGGCCGCCGGATTCCATGGGCTGGAAATTTTTGAGCAAGATTTCATCGCCCATGACGCCAATCCGCGCGAAGTCGGCGAGATGATCCGCGCGATGGGGCTTGAAATCACCATTTTTCAACCCTTTCGTGACTTTGAGGGCCTGCCTGATCCTCTGCGCGCAAAGGCTTTTGATCGCGCGGAGCATAAGTTTGACCTGATCCAAGAATTGGGAACGGATCTCATGTTGATTTGCTCGTCTTGCCATCCAGAGGCAATTGGCGGCATTGATCGCGCAGCGGCAGATTTCCACGAGCTCGGGGAGCGCGCGAAAAAGAGGGGGCTGCGCGTTGGTTATGAGGCACTGGCATGGGGTCGTCATGTCAATGATCACCGGGACGCTTGGGAAATCGTACGGCGCGCCGACCATGAAAATATCGGGCTCATTCTGGACAGCTATCACACTTTGGCACGCAAGATTGATCCAGATACAATCCGCCGCATTCCCGGCGATAAAATTTTCTTCGTTCACTTTGCCGATGCGCCAGCCATTGACATGGACTTGCTCTATCGCTCGCGCCACTTTCGCAACATGCCAGGAGAAGGTGACCTTGATATGATCGGCTTCACACGCGCGGTGATGGCAACCGGATATTCTGGTCCTATTTCGCTTGAAATATTTAACGATCAGTTCCGAGGCGGCCAACCAAAAACCATCGCAAAAGACGGCTATCGATCCCTTTTGGCGCTGATGGATGATGTCCATCGCGCAGAGCCAGCGCTCGCACTGACTATGCCGGACATGCCAGCGCGAATTCAGGCCAAAGGCCTGTCGTTCATTGAGTTTGCGAGTAAGCGACAAGACGCAGAGACTCTGGGCGCTTTGCTCTCCAGCCTCGGGTTTACAGCTTGCGCCGATCATCTGACTTTGGACCTCACCCTATGGGCACAGGGCGACATTCGCATCTTGGTAAACCGCGAAACCAAAGGCTACGCCAGCAGCGCATTTACGCTCCATGGAACCAATGTCTGCGATATTGGGATTGCAGTGGAAGATGCAAAAGAGGCCGCCGAACGCGCGCAACTCTTGGGTGCGGATCTATTTGAGCAGCCAATCGATCCCAAACACCTGAAAATTCCAGCCATCCACGGCCAAAGTGGTGGAATTTTGCATTATATCGACGATAAAACCGGCCTATCGAATGTATGGGATCTCGAATTCACCAATCGCGTCGAGCCCTCACAGGCGGCGGGTCTGACCCGCGTCGATCATATGGGTCATACGATGAGCTATGAGGATATGCTCAGCTGGTCTCTCTTTTACACAACGCTCTTTGACCTGAAAAAATCGGCAATGGTTGACGTGGTCGATCCCGACGGGCTGGTGCGATCACAGGCGCTCGAGTCATCAGATGGCAGCCTAAGGATTACCCTCAACGGGGCGGAAACCCATAAGACCATGGCGGGCCGTTTTTTGGCGGAAAGTTCCAACGCCTCGGTTCAGCATATTGCCTTTGCGACAGATGATATATTTGCCTCTGCCCAAAGATTAGAGGCCTGTGGGTTTGCCCCCTTGCCGATCGCGCGCAATTATTACGCCGACCTGGCCGCACGTTTCGACATTGATGCGGCAACGCTGGCGCGCCTACGGGCGCAAAATATTCTTTATGATGAGGATGCGCGGGGGAAATTCTTCCAACTCTACTCGCGCCCCTTCGCCGACGGCATGTTTTTTGAAATCGTACAACGCACAGGTGGATATGAAGGATACGGTGGCCCCAACGCCCCATTCCGCATCGCAGCACAAAAGCGGCTGATGCGTCAAAAAGGGATACCGAATGTCCGTCCTCAGATGAGTTAGCTGCCTGAAGCTTGGAGGCTCTGGCTCGTTTGTATAATTGATTGTGCCGCTTGCCTTTGATGGTGTAGGCGGCGGTGTTGAATTAAAGGAACCCGCCGAACCCCTCTATAACCATAACTTCAGACAAGACACATGATGGCCCGGAAATACCACGAAGGAAACGAAATTTGCGCCAAGCCACACGCATGGATATTTCGACGGCGGACAGGGCCGCCGAGGCAATCCATCGATTTGAGCAAAGCACCAATTTCAATCCCTTCAAGCAGTTTCATATCGAGCAAGTTATTGCTTTCAAGAACCGCCTATAGAACCAAAAGAACGCTCGAACACTTTAAAGCATGGTCGATGAACCTGGGCCATGAAAACATTGCCACCACGCTTAGCGCTTATTGCCCGGTTTCACCTACCAACGTTCGATAATTTTTTGGTTATCTAAATACCGGTCCATGCGCCCATAGTGTGAGCGAATAGCGGACCCCACTTTGTACTGGTGCCACCTGACATAAAGCATCACTGCCAGGCGGATGATCTCTGGGCTCGTTTTAAAGGACCTGAATCTGGAGTGTTTTGTCATTTGCGGATTCTACAAATACACCCTGCTCGCTTCAACCGAGTTTAATCTGACAGTACCCTCGCGCTTGTACCGCGATCCACTATTGCGTGCTTAGGATCCATCAATCGGCCGAATAAGCACCAATTTTTGAGGTCGCTAACCGGTTGTTGACCAGCGCCTCAGCAAGGGTGACACCGGCAGCAACACCGTCAATCACCGGCAGTCCA
>Ga0209659_1001181_pt1 | contig 15499 bp, 12 predicted proteins | sample SaaInlLV_10m_DNA_FD_184658 | JGI IMG/M metagenome (GOLD analysis project Ga0209659, IMG submission 184658) | Marine microbial communities from expanding oxygen minimum zones in the Saanich Inlet - SI072_LV_10m_DNA (SPAdes) (version 2) | ecosystem: Environmental > Aquatic > Marine > Intertidal... | reverse complement strand
AACCCATGCCCACAGCACTCGATCGGCCCACCATGATCAGAGAAACACCCAACTTCGGCTTGCCTCTCTCCCAGATCCCGGGTCAGGCAGCGTGTGGCTGGCCCTGCCGGCAAGTGATCGGGCAGTGCGGTCGACATTGCGCGCAGACCACATCGATTGCCCTCGGCCGCTTCACCGTAAAAAGCGCGGAAGTGCTCGTCGGGGTTATCAGACATACCATCTCCATCACGCTACTTACGGTCACGTTCGGTCGGTTTTGCCGCTGATCACCAACCGCCCCTTAGCTCATTACGCTTTTGGCTGTGATTTGGTTGTCATGCTGAGCACCCGAAGCCGGCAACGATCGCGCATGACAGTCATACATTTTTCCTTGAGATCCGCCTGACAGCGGACTTACGAAGGAAGCCGAGCCATATGCAGCTCTTAAATTCAGCTCACAAAATTGCTGAATTTCCGCTAAGTTATTCCACCATATTCTGTCCGAGAGCAAGTTATGGAAACGGAAAATACGACCACCACACTGGTCGAGGCGATCGAAGAGCTACGAAATCATGAACGCATCAGACAGCTTTTAGCCACTTACTGTCGTTGTCTAGATGAGTATGACATCGCAGGTGTTGCAGCCTGCTTCAGTAATAACGCCGTAGCCGACTATGGCGCGGGACGCGGCGGCGCCGTTAAGGGAAGGGACAACATTGCCGCACGCATTGCCAGTGGCCAAAAGGTGTTCCGCCGAACACACCATCAAATCGGGCAGATACTGATTGACCTGAGGGGAAGTAAGGCAGACACCACAACCTACCAGATTACCTGGCATGAATTGCAAGACGGTACTCAGGAACTGGTCTGTCTGCGTTACATAGACCAACTCGAAATGGCTGATGGGGGCTGGTTGATCAGCCATCGACGGGTGGAGGCAAGTCTTGTTAACGGCTTCGAAGGTACGGAGTGGAACTGGGTGAAACGGCTGGCCCCTTGAGGGATCGATCAGACTAATTGATCGAGTAAGTTTTTGGTGAATGGACGAAGCTCAGCCGCACGGCCGTCTGCGACCAGCGTCACCCAGTCTGGGTTTGCCAGCAAAGCGCGACCAATTGCCAAGAGGTCAAAATCCCCTCGGTTCAAGCAGGCGTCAATGAGTTCAAGTTGCTCTGGTGCCGCACTGGCCGCTGTTTTTCCTTCCGCCGATTTAAAGTCGTTACCCAGCGTGACTGAGCCTACAGCAATAGTGGGTTTGCCAGAAAGCTTGCGCACCCAACCAGAAAAACTCAGATCGCTCTCGGTGAAAGCCGGCTGCCAGAATTTGCGTGTGGATGCATGGAAAATGTTGGCACCCGCATCTACCATCGGCTTTAACCAAGTCTCCAGCTCATTCGCGGTGGTTGCTACCTGAGCCTCATAATCAAGCTGCTTCCATTGCGAAATTCGTACCGAAATTGCAAAGCTCTCGCTGGTCGCCAGCCGACATGCTCGAATAATATCAGCGGTAAAAGCTGCGCGATCAGACAAGCTCCCGCCGTAGCGATCACTGCGCAGATTTGTTGCGTGCCAGAAAAACTGATCAGGGAGGTAACCATGAGCCGCATGAATTTCGATTCCATCGAAACCACATCTATGTGCCACAGCAGCTGCGGCGGCAAAATCTGAGATGGTGCGCTCGATGTCTGCTGGCGACATTACTGCCCCAAATGATTGCTCTGGCCCCGCTAACCCAGACGGACTAAGTCGTCGCACCACATCATCAACGGAATCATGCATGCCAATTAGTGACGGCGAGAAAGCGCCTACATGCCAAAGCTGTGCGAAAATTTTGGCGCCACTAATATGGACGGCATTCACAAGCGGCCGCCATGCAAGCTCTACCCCTTCTCCATAAAGCCGCGGCACGCTATTACCAAAACCTCCATCGGCGTTGACCGAGCAACCCTCAGTAATAATCAACCCGGTACCGCCCTTTGCCCGCAGCGCGTAGTAATCCTGGTTACTTTCATCCGGCAACCCATCGGCGCAGCACTCACGGGTCATCGGGGCCATTACTACGCGATTTTTTAAGGTTAACGCGTCGAGTCGCACAGAGCTAAGCAGAGAATGATTAACAGACATTAATGAAGTATAGGGCAGACGGGAGGACCGAGTAACAAGGACGCTCTAGCGCCTAGATAGGATGCTTCAGCTTGACTTAGGTTGGAACATTGCAAGTCGCCAAGCGGACCCTCGTGAAGTGGCAATAAGTGCCTACCCAGCCTCAGCGTCTGCAATCACAACGTTTATCTAGAGAACCCAGCTTCCTGAGAGAGATACATTGGATTCAAGCCCGCCAACCCCTCACGAACGGCCATGTCAGGATCACCCATAACGATAAAGTTGACCGGCGTCACTGCAGCCATGAAACGCTCAGCAAAACCACCAAATGACTGCAAATGAACCATCGTAGCCGCCGAATCTCGATAACGCTCATTTATCTGGCAGATCCGCTTTTCTTCATCGAAGTACCACTCATAAATCAGAGTATCGGGCTCATTTTGAGTTGCCGCTACCATTTCACTCATCAGCGCTATAAAAGCGTCTAACTGACCTTCATTGACCGAGACTTCCAACAACCAATGGACTGTGCTGCTCATGTAATTTCCCCTAATTTATCTATTTAATTAACAATGGCTTACCGGATATTCCCATCTGTTCGCGCCTGGTTGAAACGCTTCTGTCAGGTTACCGATAAGCCTATCTTTTATATCCTTTTGACCGCCCAATGAATAAACCTCTATCAGATTGATCAGAGCATTTTCTGACACCACCGCCTCTTGCTCCGTAAGTGCATTAAAGCTGTTGACGACATTACAAAGGCGCTGTTTATTTGCACTGACTAAAATAGTGGCGTGCATTAATAATGCGACGTCCTTGTAATCCTTCGACATCGGAACACAACGCTGGGATGTGCCAATCAATTTTTTACCTGATACGACGATGTTGTACCTGCCATCACAATAACAATCGGGCACAGACCCTATGTTGCCCACTGCTCCAAAATCAGAAATAGATTGAACCAATTTGCTGCAAAACCATGAGTAAGAAGCGTCTGCAGAAAATCTGTCTGTGAACTTAAATCTATTCACATATGAGAGATTCAGTACCCCGGGGCCTAGAGGACAAATGGTGCCGCCTGTGCTGCGAATGAAGATTGGCCAACCTCTCGCCTGAAGTGTGCTCGCGGCCATCTCAAAATGCGGCAATTCGGATTCTCTTTTGCTCACAATGACCGATGGCGAGGCGATCCAAAGCCGGAGGTTCGGAACGGCATGCCCTGCCCTCAGGCTGAAAAGGTTGTCGTCATCCTGTTTCAGCTCAATGACTGGATCCGCATGGTAAGACGCCGAAAAAGCGGAGGGGCGCATATCGCGGCTAGCGATCATTCGGTGCGACGATGGCGTACTTTTTCATTCTTCGATAAACGGTCGATCGCGCGAGATTCAGTTCCAGTGCGACATCCGTAATGTTCCACTTATGTTTCTGCAGGAGTGCGATAAGACTCTTGGCCTTCATTGGGTATCCGTTCCCCAACGCCTCTTTTTGCAGCGAGTCATCAACCCCCGTCATTGCCGCAGATGGAGATAACTCGTTACTCCGCACCTCGGACCTTATTTCATCTGGCAAATCATTTGCTTTAATGACCCCGTCATCGGTCAAAGCCATCGCAAACTGCAACACATTCCGCAACTGCCGACAATTTCCAGGCCACGGATAACGCTCAAAAATTTCCTCAACCTCAGTCGATACCTGAAAGTGTGTCCTGCGTAATTTCGACTCTTCCGCCACGATGTTCGCGACAACAAAGGAAATATCCTGACGATGCCGCAAAGCGGGTAGCTCCAGCGTAGCGCCATTAAGACGATAATACAGATCCTCTCGAAAACCGCCTCGCGCTATCAACACTCTCAAATCTTTGTGGCTCGCTGAAATGACATGCAGATCTGCCCTTTTGGGCTTATCCGACCCAAGCGCTAAAACCTCTCTCTCAGCAAGCACTCGCAATAATCTCGATTGCAAGTTCAAAGGCATATCGCTGATTTCATCCAGAAAAAGAGTGCCACCATCGGACTGCATAATTAAGCCCTTTTTACCTTGTTTCCTGCCGCCCGTAAAAGCGCCTTGCTCGTAGCCAAAGAGCTCACTTTCAATCAATGACTCGGGAATTGCCGCACAATTAATGGCTACAAACGGCTTGATACTCCGAACGCTACTATTGTGAATAGCCCGGGCCATCAACTCCTTGCCTGTACCTGTCTCACCACTGATGATTATGTTTAAGTTTTGATCAGCGAAACGCTTGGCTTTGGTAATGGAGGCCTGCATAAGCGGCTCCTCACCAGCGATCCGATCAAACGCATTACGATGCCCGGAAAGAAAGCCCGCTTTCGGTTTTGAAACGGATTTTCCAGTAGGTGGCGTAATGTCCATATAGAACAACTCTCCGGCGCCCCTTACCGTTATCGTATTGTTGATCAAATTGACTGGGCCAGACGCCACAGATAACAAGTCATCAATCGAGGTTTCAAAATAATCGCTAATCGAACTGCCAATGACGTCTTTAACGGAACAACCGCCGTTTAGCTCGTTTACGGCCGCCTGTGTCGCACCAAGAATCATCCCGTCACCATCAATGGCAATCAAATTCTCTTTATTCACGTCAACAAAAACGGGCGTTTTGGCGTAGCGCAAAATCCAATGACTACTAAAGTGGTTCAGGAAATTCGCACTTTCAATCATCTTGGCATGCATCATGACGAGTTGAAGCGCGAGAAACTGACTCTCCTTTGCTAACGGCGAGCTCATAGACGAGACATCCAGAATAGCTAGCAAATTGCCATCAGGCGCAAAAATGGGAGCGGCGGTACAGGTCAGATCAATGTTGGCGGCATAGAAATGATCCGTTTTATGGCAAATAATCGCTTTCCCAGTGCTTAAGCAGGTGCCGACCGCGTTAGTACCCGCATACCGCTCTTTCCACGAAGTACCCAAGTAAAGTCCCGCTTGTTTTGCCTCACGGTCGTACTTTCTATCACCGATGTAATCGACCGTAACACCCTCGCCATCAGTGAGCAGCATGACGTAATTGAGACTAGAAATTTGTTTATAAAAGGCTTCCATGCCTGTGCGCGCGACCTGCAAAAACCCCTCAACCTGACCCTGATGTTCTTTTATTGCTGAGGAATCGAGCACATATGCGCTGGGCGGCTTGCCCGGATCGAGTCCGAACTCCCTATCGCAACGCATCCAAGACTGCCTAATGACTTCGTCGGCTATTCCATCAGCGCTAGCAGCATGAACATTACGAGTGACCCTAACAATATGCTGCTTGTGCAGGTTTCCATCCACGGTTAACAACCCATCACGTACTGATGTTCTCGAAGAAGACGCAGAGCTCGACCTGCCGTGGGGATTGATGGGCCGGTGTTACTGGGCATCGCTTTGCATCTTCAGGTTTGCCAACCATTGCATTTTGACCTGATTCATCGCTCGCTGGACTCAGCGCGTGCTATCGCGGGAGGTGTGATCGAACCCATTAGCTGGTTATAAATGCCATCTGGGTCCTCAAAAATAATAAAACCGAATGTTGAGGCATCTCCTTCACAACAAGGCGCAATATCCGACAAGAACTTCACACCACGACTTTTGAGCAATGCAATATCTGCCTCCAAATCAGTTGTCCCCCAGTTGATCCGCTGCAATCCCAAATGGTTAATCGGGGCTGGATACGGTGGCCCAAGGGAAACTGGTTTTGTCCACTCGCTTAATCGGATTTTAGAACCATCAACACGGTGGTTTAACATGACTCCTGTCCTATCTATATCAGCATCTATCCCTAAGGCCTCGTAAAGTAGATTACTGTCTGCCACAGCACTACTTTCTTCTGCTTCAAGTCCCAACATAGCATAGAACTTTTTTGAACACGCCAGATCAGTGACGTTGATGTTTAGGTAATCGACTTCAGCGCTCTTACCTGATGACTGGTGCAGAGCAATAAAGGTGCCGTCGGGATCTTTGATCATAGATTGCTGCGCGCCGTTTAAAAGCCGCACGGGCCCGGTCAGATCCGTCCCACCTGCTTCCTCTAGCTGCTCACCGAGAGCAATAATATCGTCGTCAAATAAAGAAAAATAGCTGATCCCGAGATGGTTGATATCTGCATAGGGAGGCTCGGATCTGGTTGGCTCCAACCACTCGATAATATCTATAAATCGGCCCGTCGGAACTGTCAAATCTACCGGACCATCAGGCAGCTTACCCAAATAGATCAGCTCGGCTCTTATTTTGTATAGATCGTCAATCCCGACACCGTTGCTGACCTCAATAGAATTGGTTTCGGGGAACGGACCAACCTGATCCAAAAATCCCAGCGTCCGATAAAACTGCTTAGCTTCGTCAAAGTCACTGACATTAATGTTGAAATGGATCCGTCCAGTGACATGGAGCTGTTGCTCAGGATTGGTCTCATTGATCGGGCACTCAGCGAAGAGGTCCCCCGCTGAAAACGCAAGCACAGCGGATAACATTGCAGTGACTGAGGTTTTAGTTTTCATCTTTTGCTGCCTCTCTTGAAAAACGACTTTAATCGGGAGCGCTCGTTATCGTTGCTATGACATCGCCTTTATCAATCAGCTGGTCTTGGTGCTTCACAATAACCAAGGTTCCAGTCGCCGGAGCTACAATTTCAAACTGAATTTTCTCCGCCATGATCTCAGCAAGCAGGTCACCCTTATCTACCTCCGCCGCGTCGCTGACAAACCACGTTGTTATGACAGCTTCGACTTCCTCTTCCCAAAGGTCAATGGGGATGGTTACCTGGTGAACAGCGCTAGACATCAGTTTGATGTCGCTCTTAGACAAGCGCGCACTATTTTCTCTGCATTGGGCAGAGCCCACTGTTCCATATGATGCGCAAAAGGAATGGGTATGTCCGGATAGGCAACACGTTGGGGTGGAGCGCGTAATATCGATATATCCCGCTCAACCACGGAGGCGATGATTTCGCCGCTCACCCCGTAGCTCTGATAATCTTCATCTACTACGACTAAGCGCCCGGTTTTCTTGACAGAATTAAAAATATGATCACGGTCGAGCGGCACCAGGGTTCGCAGATCTATCACGTCTGCCGAGACACCCTGCTCATACAGCAGTGCGGCAGCGTGGAGTGAATGATGCACCCCCATACCCAAACTAACGATCGTGACGTCCTCTCCCTCACTGACGGTCGCCGCTTTACCAATGTTCACCGTGTACTCTTCCTCCGGGACATTCACCGTTGCACCGGCTTCAGTGCCTAGCCATCCCATTCCCTGCAAGCCTTTATGGAACATATAGATTACCGGGCTGTTATCACGGATAGCCGCTGTCATCATGCCTTTGGCATCAAAAGCATTACTGGGAACGACGACTTTCATGCCCGGTAGGTGCGCAAATGTGCCATATAGGCATTGAGAATGCTGCCCACCATCGCTGTAGCCGCCTCCGGTCGAAGTCATGATCACGGCGGGCACATTCACATTCCCTCCCGAAAAGTAGGTATTTTTCGCCATCAAGTTATAAATAGCGTCAAAACACACACCGAAGAAATCGACAAACATCAGCTCAACTATCGGCCGCATGCCATCAGCTGCGGCACCTACCGCAGCACCCATAAATGCAGTCTCCGATATGGGCGTATCACGCACCCGTTCAGCGCCAAACTCTTCAAATAGACCACGCGTATTGCCGAAAACACCACCTAATGGCCCAACATCCTCTCCCATCACAAATACGCGTTCATCAAGGCGCATTTCCTGAGACATGGCCTCTGCCATCGCGCGCGCTACGGTTAGCTTTCTGTCTTTTGTAGGCATTTTTTTGCTTCCAGTAATTGATCAACACTGCCAAAACATGGCTCAAGCAAAAACGTGATCCAGTGCTGATGCGGGGCTAGCGAACTGACTCTCTCTGGCGAATTGAATCGCCTCATCCACTTCACGCTTGGCGCACTCCTTGAGGTCTGAGTTGTCCGACTCAGATAGATCACCAGATGCTAATAGCGCTTTTTCGTAAACAAGAATGGGGTCCTTACGGAGCAAATCTTCTTTTTCACCTTCCGGTCGATAGGCTTCTGCATCTCCCATGAAGTGCCCCGCCAGACGATACGTCTCGATATCCAGCAAACTCGGACCCTCGCCGGCACGCGCTCTGCTAATGGCTTCACCCGCCGCTACAAAAATTGCGTCGGGGTCATTGCCCGGGACATACACTCCAGGCATATCGTAGGCGGCGGCGCGCACCGCATTGCGGTCAACAGCAGTGGCCGTCTCCTTCGCAACGGATATTCCCCAAGCATTATCTTCAATGACAAAAATGACTGGCAACTTCCAAACCGCAGCAAGATTGAGTGACTCATGGAAGGCACCCTGATTCGCGGCGCCTTCGCCAAAAAAGCTTACGGCGACCCCTGCTTTATTCTGCATTTTACGAGACAGAGCAGCTCCCACCGCTGGGCCCAATCCCTGCCCCACGATGCCCGAACAAGAGAAATTAACGTCAGCGTCGAAAAGATGCATGTGGCCACCTCGGCCTCCACTCAATCCCGTCTCTTTTCCAAAAATTTCTGCGGCCATTCTTTTCATATCAACACCTTTAGCAATTGCTTGGTGATGAGGTCGGTGAGTCGCTGTCACCACATCTTCTTTGTTCAAATGAGCGCATACTCCGACTGCGCAAGGCTCCTGCCCATTAGACAAATGCATTTCGCCCGGAATGGGCCCGTTGGCCATATTGAAAACGGGTGTCTTACCCTCTAGATAAATCTTTTCTATGGTCTCCTCAAAAATACGGCTAACCAACATATGCCGGTACATCCATTGTTTTTGTTCTGGTGTTGGATTCATGATGAGTTCTCAGCTATAGATAATTACATGGGCCGGTAACTGTCGTGGCCAGGCGCTAACGGACCCAACGTGTTCAGCGGATTTTCTTCGCTAATTAGAACGTGATTTTGATCTGGCGCCTGACAGCTCCAATCACACAAGTAGATACGCTTACTAATTCGCCACTCTTGCCCCCTCTTTTCAAAATCATCCAAGAAACGACCGCCGAACAAGGTATTAATGAGCTGGCCATTTTCTTCGCTGGTCCCCACCGCCAGCGTGTAGCTTTCAGCAAAAGCATTACCGCCATCAATTTTGATTAAGCTATTGGCGGTCATATGCCAACGCCGCGCGCTCCCAGATTCGATATCCTTAAGCTTATCCAACCAGCCGGCAGGGTCCGATTTAAGAAAGCCGTAATCGATATCCGCGTTTGGCCAGAAACAGGAGCTTTGGCCAGGATAGTCCAACCAGTCCAGGGTCCGGCTATACCGCATCAGTACCTCTTCACAGGCTTTTTTATCTAACAATTCATGTATCGCTGGATCCATTTTTTCGTATCCCATCCTGTTAGCTGAGCTGAAGACTTTGCACCGGACGTTACATCATTGGGTCAACTGTTCGGGTCGCCTATTCGTTAACGTCATGTGACTCATTCACTACTCACCGATACCCATACCACTGTCGGGCTTTTTGCGTTTTTATGGACCTTGCCAGACGTGGAGCACTCCTAAATACCCATGCAGATGGCGCTCACGCTGATCTAGGTAGCAACCAGCAGGTGGTGAGCCGATTGGCTCGCACCTGTGGCCTTATCTCGAACGGCGGCGGAGAACATCCAGATGACCCAGTTACCCGGGTCAACATGAGAATGTGTTGCCGTCGAACATACCCTTTGATCAGAAACTGAGGCTCAAGGTAATGCCGTAGGTCCGCGGCGGCTGGTAGTCGACCAGCCCCACTACACCTGCCGCGACGAAGCTGTTAGATATGTAGCGCTCATCCATAAGATTCATCGCCCAAATACCTAAAGACCAGTTCGAATTCGGATCGGACAGATCAATATTGACATCAACAAGGTTCGTTGGCTGCACCTCCGATCTGGGCGAGTTCACAATGTTGCCATCCCACTTCTTCGATACATATTTGTATTGGATTGACGATCGCAGCTCTAAACTCTGGATTTGAGCGGTGTATTCCAAACCTAAATTAGCAGTTGTTTCAGGCGAGTTTTGCAGCGTCTGACCTGCGAGATCGAGGTTATCCGCACCGTAGACAAAGTCTTTATATTCAGCGTTGAGGAGCCCCAGTGACGCGTTAATTCGAAGGCTGTTAGTCGGCATCCACAGAAGATCCACTTCCAGACCAGATGTTTCGGCATTGGCCGCATTAAGGATCGTGTTGCCGTTGACGGTGTTACCGAAGGCATCTTCAGTGAAGTAGATATTAGCCAGCTGCATGTCGTCATATTGGTTGAAGAATGCCGCCGCATTAAGCCGTAAAGTGCGGTCGAGCAACTCTGTTTTTATGCCGATCTCATAGGTATCCACATACTCTTCATCGAAGGGACCTGAGTCTTCCGGAATGACAATACGGCCCACAAAGCCGCCCGATTTGAAGCCTCGGGCATAATAGCCATAGACCATCATGTCCTCATTCATTTGGAAATCCAGCCCCAGCTTGCCACCTACGTTACTCCAGGACTCACCTTTGGTCACCGGCACATCACCGAGGAACACTTCATACTCTCCAGGCGTTTTATTAGCGCCCTCGCCCTGCAGATCTTCGGCTATCCCGCGCGTGCCAAAAAAGTTTGAGACAGTGGTATAAAAATCCTGCTCTTCCGATGTATAGCGAAGCCCTAACTGCAACCGCAACCGGTCGCTAATATCGAAGTAAGATTGGGCAAAAAGAGAGTAGGTTTCCGTACTGCCGCCATACTCGGTCAACTGTCGAAATCCGGGCACCCATCCGATACGAAAATCCTGAAAGTGATCGTAGCTATAGTCGGCATAAAAACCACCCACCATGACTGTCAGGCGATCCGATAGATCCATATTCAGTCTCAATTCCTGAGAGAACTGGTCTCCAGAAGTGAGTCGCTCGGTATCATCGATAAAGGCAGGCGTGAAATCCTGATCGTTGAGGTCGTGGAGCTCAAAGTCTTTAAAACCGGTGATCGAAGTGACTTCACCGAGTCCAGTATCCCAACTCATATGCAGGGTTGCCGCATGAGTGTCCATATCTGACACACCCGTCACATCACTATTTGCTGACAAGTATTTGTCCGGTGCGCGACAGCGAACATTGGCTTGTACACAAGGCTGCTGGTACATGGGTGCGAAAGCCGAGTTCGGCTGACCCTCTGAGGGGAAAACAGTGCCCGCGGCGACATAGGTGATTTCACCCGGCAAGCTACCACTCACGGTATCTTGAACCCCGTCGCGATGTCGCACCACTGACGCAATCAATCGAGCGGTAAAGCCAGAGTCGTTCTCAAAGAGTAACTGGCCTCTTAAGCCAGAGCGATCGCGCGACCCCATCGAGGAGCCGTCAACAATATTGGTGACGTAACCCTCACGGTCTTCGCTGGTTCCAGTAATTCTTGCCGATAGCTGATCGGTAATGGGGAAATCAACCGCTGCCTTGATCTCCGTAAGGTCATAGTTGCCAATCCCGATATCAACCTTTGCGCCAAACTCTCCACTAGGTGCGGTGTTCACGACCTGCACCACACCGCCCGTGGCATTGGCACCAAACAGTGTGCCCTGTGGTCCGCGCAAAACCTCAACCCGCTCGATGTCAAACGTATCTAGAAATGAGGTCATATTAAAAAATTGCGGAACACCATCCTCAACAATCACGACTGTGGTCCCGCCATTAGGATCTGGCTCAATGACTCCCATACCTCGAATATTGAAGGCTGAACCATGAGATACGTTGGCAAACGAGTGCACCTGCAGATTCGGGATATAACCTTGCAGGGACTCCAGTGTCGTCGCATGCATTCGATCCATTTGATCGCCCGATAAAGCGGAAATCGAAATCGGAACATCTTGAAGCGACTCTGACCTTTTCTGAGCGGTCACAATGACCTCTTCTAACCCACTATTGGCACCCGACTCCTGAGCAACAGTGAACGGCGAGAGCAAAAGCGCACTCACGACCATCATATTTACTATTTCTTTATTACTGTTATCGAATTTCATTTTGGCATCCACCTTCTTAGAGCAGTCCATAAAGTTCGTCCACTGTGGACGTCCTGTTTTCTGTAGGCAAAAAGCGCTGAAAACTGCTCATGCACTTAACCTGTAAGTAAAACAATGATGACATTGTCAGTACTCAAATTTCCCATATTGTTAAACTGATGCCAAGCGCTCCAAAGATCGCTAGACCAAAACCCCTGTCTCGGTTGGCGCCCGAAATACCCTTATCAACTTTGGTTAGCGCCTTTCTCGCAAAGTTGCCTCTACATGCATTTAGCAATTAGCGTGCCAACTTTTTCTTAATTCCTCTCCCGTGAAACGCTTTTAAAACGTGGGCGTGAGTAACGTAGCGATGCAGACACATCAATGAGGCAAGTCATTTCGAAACATCTGTTGCGAAATCACGCAACAGATGTTGCGTGATTCGTGCTGAGGAGTCTCCAAGCCGGTTGCAACGGATGCCGCAACTGGAGAGAGGGAGAGCCGTCAATACGTGCTTAAATACAGCCAAACGATTGCAGGAATCTAGTTCTCCGGTAACGCAAAGGCTACCACTGCATCGCCGAGATCAGTTTGCATGGAGACGTGCCCTCCGGCAGGAATCACCACGTACTGCTTGCCGGTTTTAGGTGAGACATAGGTCATCGGGCCCGCCTGCCCGCCGGCGGGTAACCTGCCCCGCCACAATTCAGCGCCAGTTTCGGTATCAAATGCGCGCAAAAAATTATCAATGGTGCCACTGACGAACGTCAGCCCGCCGCGGGTCACCGCTGTGCCACCAAGATTGAATACACCGGTCGGAAACGCCAACCCAAGAGGCGCATGGCCATCAGTGGTGCCGATCGAACGCTTCCAAAGCACCGAGCGCGTGGTGAGGTCTACCGCCGTCAATTCCCCCCAAGGCGGTTGATGACAGGGAAATCCAAGGGGCGATAAAAAAGGATTACTAGTAATGCCGTACGGCGTCCCCTTCAACGGATACGCCGCGCCTTCAACGTCGGCGGCGGCACTGACCATGCCACCTGAATCTTCGTCGTCAGCAGCGTCATCTAAATCGCTTCCCCACAGGCTAAATCCAAGCTTGTCGGCCTGCTCTCTGGTGTAGAGTACTTGTAAAAATGGCATCCCGGTGCTGTTCACCAGCATTAAGTTTCTCTCGCTATCAATGGACACGCTGCCCCAATCAACGGCCCCAAAATTACCCGGGTTTTGAATGGTTCCCTGGAGGCTCTGCGGTGTGAAAAGGCCTTCATATCGCCTTTCCTTGAATGCTATGCGGCACCACAATTGATCGAACATGCTACTGCCCCACATTTTCTCTTCGCTCAAATCTGCCGGCGCAAAGCTCGGAAAACCTACAGAGAATGGCTGGGTGGGCGATAAGAATTCGCCTTCCACTGGGTTTTGAGGCACTGGTTTCTCAATGACCTCCGTCAGGGGCTCGCCAGTACGGCGATCAAGCACGAAAACGTCGCCCCATTTGGTTGCAGTGATCAAGGCGGGAGCGGAAGTGCCATCGTCCAATGGAAAATCCAACAAGACCGGTTGCGCACCGATGTCATAGTCCCAAATGTCATGGTGCACAGTCTGAAAGCTCCAGCGGACATTTCCTGTCGCAACGTCTAGGGCCACAATTGAGCCGGGGTAGCGATCCTGTTCAGCTGATCTAAATCCGCCAAAAAAATCGGGCGGGACATTACCGGTCGGCAGATAAACAAGGCCAAGCGCTTCATCTGCGCTGATAACCGACCACACATTTGCGGTATTGAGAGGAAAAGATTCCCCCTCTTTTAGCGGTTTATGGGCACTCTCTTGCAGCACATCCCAAGCCCATACCAGATCACCAGTGTGCACGTCGTAGGCACGTACCACCCCTGGAGGCTGCTGGGTAGATTGATTATCCATAATGAAGGAGCCAACCACCGCGATGTCACCGATAATTGCAGGCGGCGAGCTCACATAATGGTGTCCCGGCATGACCGTGCCGAGCCCGGTTGTTAAATCGACTTCGCCATCAACACCAAAGTCGGTACATGGAGTGCCTGTTTTGCTATCCAATGCCAGCAGCCGATCATCAACAGTTCCCATCAGCAGCCGGCTCGCGCAGACTGAATCAGCGCGTTGTGAGCGATGATGCGATACGCCTCGACAAACGAAGAAGGGAATTTTTTCGCGATTTACCTGTGGATCAAAAGACCAGTTCTCTGCCCCCGTATCGCCGTCGATACTGAAGACCCTGTTACTGGGTGAGCAAAAAAACAAATCCCCTTCGATCTCGATGGGCGTGGATTGAAAAGTAATTTGAGTCGCTGCATCTTCCTCTGTATGAAAGGTCCACGCGGGCTCAAGTTGGTCGACATTGGTGCGGTTAATTTGATCTGCGGCGCTATAGCTATCGCCATCAGCAGACGCCCCATAGTGGGTCCAATGCGGTGGCTTGCCTTCGCTACCGAATATCCGATCGAGCCCGGGCTGCGGCGTAAATTGAGCGTTAGCCACCCCTGTCATCAGGCTCAATATATAAGTCGACAAGATGATGGGCGACACCCAAAATCCCACTGGCTTGATGTGCAGATCCCTTCGCACTGGGGTTAACAGGAACCCCAATAACAACGCCATCGGTACCGTAAGGCGCGGGAGCAGTGCCCATAGGTCAAAGCCACTTTCCGCAATCGCCCAGATAAGCGTCACCGCAGCAAAGCAACAGTAAAGCCAATAGCCGGCCGTCCGACCTTGCCAAGTCCACCAACTGCTGATGAGTAAGGCAACACCACTTGCAACGTAGTAAGGAGAGCCGCCAAGCAAGGCCAACTGGGTACCGCCGACCATCAAAACGGAACCAACACCCAGCAATATCACAACGACTAGTTTGGTTATTAAACTCAGGTGACTCATGTTCTGCTCAAAATACTACAAACCGTCACATTCTGCTCCAATACCCGCCATGCTTTCCTGCCGACCGCCACGTCGCCCTAAGTAATACTCTGAATATGAAGTTAGCATTTCTATCGGTCTACCAGAAAGTTTTTCTCCTTCTGCTATTTTGCGCGGCGAAGATCTCAAGAAAATTCGCTATGAATCTGTCCTTAGACTCAGCACACTGTATTGAGAAAGGGCAGACTAGGGGCCGTAGCGGCCAGAATAAGATTCACAGTGCTACTGGCCCCACTGCATTAGACTTTGGTGGGGCTCTAAGTGCGTTAAGTCATAACAACGGTAAAGGACACTGATATGTCGAATCACAAAGCGTTAGAGATGTTTGGTCGATCGGGCAACCCCTCTCTGAATGCAGAAACGTTCTCCAGCAGCGCTCCCGACGCATCATTTGCAGCCAGTGCGCCCGCCGCGACGATGACCTTACAAGGCACGGTCAACAGAACTGGCATATTGCTGGCACTGGTCTTCGTC
>Ga0209659_1001180_pt1 | contig 15502 bp, 7 predicted proteins | sample SaaInlLV_10m_DNA_FD_184658 | JGI IMG/M metagenome (GOLD analysis project Ga0209659, IMG submission 184658) | Marine microbial communities from expanding oxygen minimum zones in the Saanich Inlet - SI072_LV_10m_DNA (SPAdes) (version 2) | ecosystem: Environmental > Aquatic > Marine > Intertidal... | reverse complement strand
AGGAATAATGGTATTTTTGTCCACTAGCTAGTATAGATTCTAGTTAGAAACGGTCCTATAGCTCAGTTGGTTAGAGTAGCTGACTCATAATCAGTTGGTCCCTGGTTCGAGCCCAGGTGGGACCACCCTTAAACCCTTTAAGTCATTGATTTAGAGGGTTTTTGTTTTTACAACACACCATAGAGTGACAAATAGAGTGATAAATTGGGTATATTTATTCTTTTTTAGTCTATGAAAAAAGTTTTAATAATTGGAGGGACTAGTGGTATTGGAAAAGGTTTAGTAGATCTATATCTTAAAAATGGACATAAAGTTGGAGTAGTAGGAAGAAGAACTGAATATTTGAACCAAATTAAATCAACAAATCAAAATGTTTTCATCGAAAGACTAGATGTAAGTAATACATCAAAATCAAACGATGTCTATAACTCTTTAATATCAAAAATGAATGGTATTGATATTTTAATAAATTGTTCGGGTTGGGGTGATATAAATAAAGAATTTGATAAAGAGATTGATTTGAAAACTATTCAAACAAATGTTATAGGATTTACACAAACCATGAATTTCTTTACAAACTATTTTCTAAACAAAAAAAATGGAGTGTTAGTCAATTTAAGTTCTATTGGAGGTATTAGAGGAGGAAAATTTGTAGGGTCATATAACTCATCTAAATCATATCAAATTACTTTTTTAGAAAGTTTATCAATTTCATTAAGTAAATTAAATAAGAATATTCAAATAACGGATGTGAGATTAGGACCAGTAAAAACAAACATGTTAAAGGGAGAGGGGTTTTTCTGGGTTTCTTCTGTTAATGACACTTGTGAAAAAATATATAAAGGGATAAATAAGGGAAAAAGAATAATTTATAATGATTCAAGATGGAGATTAATTTCAAATTTACTAAGAGTAATTCCCCACTCATTATTAAGACTTTAATTTTGGGTTTTTTTGGAACCTGAACCAGGTATTTTGACTGTTTTATAGAAATATTTTTCTTCACTCTAAGAGTGATAACTTGTCACTCCTGGAGTGACACACTGTTTTATAAACACCTGTAAATCAATTATTTAATACGAGGGTTCAAGTTCAGGTGGGACCACCAACAGAAACCGTAATGTCTTTATTAATAAGACGTTGCGGTTTTTTTATTGCCTACTTGGCAACACATTGGCAACAAATCACAACTTTTTTCACTAACCATGTGATGTAAAAAGCTAAAAGTTTTCATTTATTCTACTATTTCTAAACATGGGGAGGGGTTTTTAGAATCGTTTTCAGATTAGACACTAGTTCTTGTATCTGGTATATAACCACAAACCTCAGCATTTAAGACACTGCATACATCGCACCCCAATTATCCTATCTAATGTAATAACAAACAGCATATTAGAGATTTATAAAGTAGGGGTTCTCCTTAGGGCTTAACTGGCATAGAGGGGTATAATCCTTAAATCCTTGTTTCAAATGTTCGGCGGGGCTCACTCGTGTTAAGCTCAACAACAGCGAATTTTTTATTGAAATTCTTTCGTTTATACTTTCAGTAAACTTAATACTAAATTATCTTTTCTTTTAAGTTTTATTTTTTTTCTGATGCTATGACGCATATTATTTAGGGTGCTGGGAGATATTTGATCCTTTTCAAGAATCTCTTTATTCGATAAATTCATCTTAATGTACATACACACTCTAAGCTCTGATTGAGTTAAATTAGGCGACTTGGTAAGGACCTTATTTATATAATCTGGATAATTTTCTACAAATAGTTTTTTAAAATTCATACTCGTTATTCTTGAGGCTCAGGGCCGGTTTTACTTGTTTTATCACTTTCTCCTAATCGGATGCGAAACACCAACTCATGGGTTTTTAAATTCAGCTGTGAGAGTCCCCCATCTGTGGGCGTCTCATAGGCATATCCAATGTCAAACATACCCAGGGATATCACAGAGAGTAGGGATACAGAACTGTTTGATCGTAGAGAAACCCCTACATCAAAACTGTTTTGCCAACTCACCATCCCCGTAAGATCTGTAGTTATTGGAAGTCCTTTTACTTTACGGAGCATCAGTGAAGGCTTTACAGTAAGCCCATTACCAATTCCAATATAAGCGCCACCCCCAACATAAGAATGAACCCGATCTTTTGCCGTTACCACCAGATCTCCATCACGTTTACTATTAAAGAGTCTTGGAATCGAGAATGACACCCAAAAGCTAGATGCGCTGTAATACGCCCCTGCTCCAATATTGGGATTAAAACTACTTAGAGCCACTTGAGTGGGATCACCACCAGTATAAGAACTTAGTGAAGAAGGATCTGCCTTATAAAAATTACCCCCGCCCTTTAGTCCAAGATATAGCTGGGTTTCTCCCATATCAAGTTTGTAAGAAAAATCAACATAAGCGAAGGTTTGCTGCTCGATAAAAACATTATCAGAGACCACAGAAATTCCTAACCCTACATTGTTTTCTCTAGCTGAAGAAAAAGACATGGCCACAGTACTGGGCGCGTCATCCATAGAGGCCCACTGCCTTCTAGAGGTTAGAGACAACATATTGGCCGCCTCTGCTCCCGCATAAGCGGGGTTGATGACATTCATATTATAGCGGTACAATGAATAATACGATTCCTGCTGTCCAAAGATTAACAAGGGAAGCAACAGCGCTGTAAGTAAACTATATTTTTTCATCGTCGTTATCGTGTTAAGTAGAGCCATCCCTCAAAATCTATTGTACTATTGCCATCCAAATCAATACGGTAATAATAACTACCCTCGGGTAGGTCTGTTCCCTCAAAGATTCCATTCCAATTATTCCCATAAGGTTTTGCTGAAAAGATCTCTTGTCCAGTTCTTGTATATATCCACACCTGGTTGTTTAAATAGCGGTCGATCTCACGAACTTGCCAAGTGTCATTCTTCCCATCTCCATTGGGAGAGAAGAAGGTTACAATATCGATGGTAGCCTTAAGTTGTGGATTTGAGAAATTTTGCGGATAACTAGTTGGATCTAATGGATTCGTTCCTGCAATTTTCTCATCCATATTAGGGAAGTAATCTCCATCTTGATCGTTATAAGGATCTTGATTATCACTATCAAGCTCATCCACTACCCCATCATCATCTGAGTCTAAAATTCTTGATTCTAAATAATTTGGAATACCATCAAAATCGGTATCATCATCTGTTGGATCTCCATTACCGTTTAAATCCTCTTGGATCGTTAATAGGCCGTCCCCATCATCATCAGTGTCCACATGGTCATAAACCCCGTCCCCATCGGTATCTAACGAAAATCCAGTGGCAGTAATATTGGTTTCTAAAAGTGAAGGAACCCCATCATTATCATCATCTAAGTCATGGTAATCAGGAGTACCATCTCTATCGGTATCAATTAAAATAGTCGGTCCTGGTTTAACTTCACTGATCGTCGGGATACCATCCCCATCGTCATCAGGATCTAAATAATCTGGGAGACCATCACCATCAAAATCTAATGCATCCTCAGGATTCCCATTTCCATTTGGATCTGAATCTTCATCAATAGTGGGGATAAGATCACCATCATCGTCTGGGTTTAAATAATTTTTAAGACCGTCTGAGTTACTATCAAGGGCATCTATAGGATTAAAATCTCCATCAGGATCCGGACTCTCAAACTCAGTGAAAATTCCATCATTATCATCATCAGGATCAAGATAGTTCGCAAAACCATCACCATCCAAGTCAAAGCCATTTTCAATCAAGCCATTGTTGTCTGGATTTTCGTTTTCATATCTTGAATAAATATGATCCCCATCATCATCGGGATCTAATGAATTTATAATTCCATCACCATCGGTGTCAGAGACAATTAACACCGCATTCGAACTGCTAAGTGGCGTTTCAATGGTATTTAATTCCAACACATTCTCAGTATTTTCTTTTACTATTATTTCACCTGAATTATCAGGGATAGGCAGGGTGGTGTCTCCATAGGTCGTATTGATATAAGCAACTTCAACTTCGTAGATTCCATCGCCATTAGCGTCATCTGGGTTGTTAGGATCTGGAGGAGTTATAAAGGCTAAATACCCTTCAGAATTTTGGTTTTTATATCGCCACGTTTTCATAGACTTAGAGGTGCCATTTGAGGCAGGTTCCCCTCCTTTAACCGTAAACTTAGACCTGTCGGCTCCACCAGAAATCTTCTTTCGAATCTTCCACTTTCCTACATTTTTGTCTTGTGTAGGTTTTGAGAGGCTAACTTGACCTTTTAACCCTGATGATCTTGTGAGAACAAATCTATAGGGCTGATAAATCGTAACAAATTCATCCTCGTTAAAGTCATAAACGCCATCATTGTCATCATCGATATCTGGAACGTCACTAATCCCATCACTGTCATGATCTCCATACACATCCACTGAGTCAGGAATACCATCATCATCATTGTCACTACTAAATTCTGCATTAAGGGGGAATTCATCTTCTCCATCTATAACCCCATCTCCATCCGTATCAGGATTATTGGGATCCGTTCCTTGAAGTACTTCAAGAGAGTCTGAAACGCCATCATTATCTGAGTCTAGTGGAGTACTGTTGGGATCTTTAGGATCCGATCCTTGAAGGCTCTCATCACGATCGCTATACCCATCATTATCATCATCCATATCAGCATTGTCTCCTATGCCATCACCGTCTGTATCAAACTGTTCTTTTTGGTCCTCTGGGAAGGCATCTTCACCGTCTGGCACCCCATCGTTATCATCATCTGGATCTATTGCATCTGGAATACCGTCATTGTCAGTGTCTTTTGAATATTCTGGATTCAGCGGGAAGGGATCTTCTAGATCACCTACTCCATCACCATCGGTGTCAGGATTATTTGGATCTGTACCTAATACTGTCTCCTCAACATCCGAGAGTCCATCCCCATCACTATCTTGTGGGAAATCTTCTTCATCTAAAGGATCCGTTCCTGCTGCCAACTCAATCACATCCTCAAAACCGTCATTATCATCATCGGGATCTGCATTGTTACCAATTCCATCTTGATCGGTATCTGCAGTCTCTAGTGGATCAAATGGGAAAACATCAAAGAGATCTAGCACTCCATCATTATCATCATCTGGATCGAGTAGATCCGGTATACCGTCAAGGTCCTGGTCACTATTGTGCTCTGGATCTAGTGGGAAGGCATCGATCTTATCGTTCACTCCATCCCCGTCTGTATCGTAATTATTTGAGTCTGTACCCAGGATAATCTCCTCTGCATCTGAGAGTCCATCTCTATCAGCATCCTCTGGAACACTAAAAGAATTAAACGGATCACTACCCTCTTCAATCTCTACTGTATCCTCATATCCATCATTATCATCATCTAAATCTGCATTGTCTCCAATACCATCGTTGTCATTATCTGATGACTCGTCAGGATTATAAGGGAAGCGATCAATAGCATCATTGACTCCATCGCCATCAAGATCAGGATCGGCATTATCGCCTATACCATCCCCATCTAAATCATTACTCTCACTTGAATCAAAAGGAAAACGGTCTTTACTATCTGGCACCCCATCGTTATCATCATCGGGATCAATATCATTGGGTATACCATCTCCGTCAAAGTCATTGATAAGTACCTCATTTAATGGATCAAATGGCGCAGGATCTTCTCCATCTAAAAAGCTATCATCATCCGTATCAGGATCATTAGGATCAGTTCCAATGATTGCTTCTCCAGGGTCAGAGAGTAAATCATTATCCGTATCAACAGGAATACTATTAGGATCTTTTGAATTAGATCCTCCTACACCTTCTGTTATATCAGAATAGCCATCATTATCATCATCTAGATCAGCATTATCTCCAATGCCATCACCATCAGTATCTATAGTTTCACTTGGATTAAGGGGGAAGCTGTCTATAGTATCGGGCACCCCATCATTATCATCATCAGGATCATTCTCATCGGCTATACCATCCCCGTCAGTATCCACTGAACTCTCAGAGTCTAGAGGGAAGTCATCCGCTCCATCTTGTATGCCATCTCCATCCGTATCGGGATTGGTAGGATCCGTTCCTAGCTCCTGTTCTTTAACATCAGGCAAGAAATCCCCATCCTGATCCTCAGGAAACTCCCCAGAATCTGTGGGATCTGTACCGAGCTCTAATTCTAACAGGTCATTATACCCATCGTTATCATCATCAGGATCTAGAAGATCGATAATACCATCTCCGTCAGTATCGGTGGTTAAGTCTCCATCGAGTGGTTCTGGATCAAACTTATCACCAATACCATCGCCATCAGTGTCTGGATTAGCAGGATCTGTTCCCAGCTCAAGCTCTTGGTTGTTAGTGAGTCCATCCCCATCCCCATCACGAGGATAATCAAGGGTATCTTTGGTGTTGGTGCCGTCTTCTAACTCAACAATATCATCATAACCATCATTGTCATCATCCCTATCCGCATTGTCGCCTATACCATCTCCATCATAATCTGAAGACTCATTAGGGTCAAATGGAAACGCATCCTTCTCATCTCTTACCCCGTCGTTATCATCATCGGGGTCTATTGCATCTGGAAGACCGTCATTATCCGTGTCTAGTCCCACATTTGGATTTAGTGGAGCAGCATCATTCTTATCACTCACCCCGTCTCCATCGGTATCTGGATTGGTAGGATCAGTCCCAATGATAGCTTCTTCAACATCTGTAAGCCCATCGTTGTCGCGGTCTCCAGGAGTACTAGCTGGATCTAAAGGATCTGTGCCAGCAGCCTCTTCCTGAAGATCAGTAAAACCATCGTTGTCATCATCAGGATCAATACCATTGTTAAGACCATCACCATCGGTATCAGGCTGGTTGGTTGGATCAAGTGGATAAGGATCAACGCCGTCTTCCAATCCGTCGTTATCATCATCGGGATCTGTCTTGTTTGGGATACCATCTCCATCAGTATCGGTTTGGTAATTTGGATCTATAGGAAAGTCATCCTCTCCGTCTATGGTTCCATCACCATCAGTGTCTGGATTGTTAGGGTCAGTTCCTAATCCCGGCTCTAAGCTATCAGGAAGTTTGTCATTGTCTGAATCCGCTGGAACACTTGAAGGATCTAAAGGATCTGAACCGGCAGCAGTCTCATTTACATCAGAGTAGCTATCGTTATCATCATCGGTATCCGCATTATCCCCTATACCATCATTGTCATTATCAGAAGATTCGTTGGCGTCGAGTGGAAAACGATCTTGGATGTCATTTACTCCATCATTATCATCATCGGGATCGATCACATCAGCGATACCATCGCCGTCACTATCTCCTGGTCTTGGGTTAGCCACAAGAGGATCTGTTCCGTTAGCAATCTCCTCTATATCACTCTGACCATCTCCATCATCATCTGTATCTGTGTTGTCTCCAATACCATCGCCGTCAGTGTCTATATTCTCATTAGGATCATTTGGGAAGGCATCGTCATAATCATAGAAACTATCTCCGTCTGTATCTATTTCATCATCGACAAGAGTAATGGTAAAGTCACTAGTATCTGCAGCCGATAGATTGTTGTAATTAGCATCCAAAGAAGTTGGTTTTCCTGAGGTGATTGTTACCGTTACATCTCCGTCTGCCGTAGCATTATTTGTAGTATTAACAGTGACCGTTTGTGGAACGTTCCAGTTATCTGGGGTAAAGACAAGTTGGGTTACTGGAAGCCTACCTCTCGAGTTATTTGAACTTATGGGTATGGTCACATTGGCGGTAGGCTGCGAAGTAAGAACCGCAGTATAACTTCCTTGTTCTCCTTCGGTTGGTGACCCCTCAACGGTAGTAAATTCAATGCCGAAAGGAATCTCTTGGGTTGTAATTTGAATGGTCTGGGTAACGGTTATGCCAACCATATCATTTACTTGAACAATTACCTCATAAACACCATCGGAATCTGCATCATCAGGATTTGCGTAATCAGGCGCTGTACCAAAACTTATTGCTCCCGTGTTAGGATTAATTGTGACTTTTGACTGATCTGCCCCTCCAACAATGCTGTATTGTGTTGTTTCATTTGTGGTTACAGCAGGACCCGTGGTTTGACCCTCTGTGATATTTAAAGAACTTAGACTGGTAATAGTGGGCGTTACTGTGTCTATTGTAAATGCTGATGCTAGTGAGCTATTATCAAAAGCAGAAGCATTAATATTTACAGATGTAATAGAAGAACTACTTTGTGTATCGGAAAGATACATGCTATAGTTAACACCACCTTGATTAAATGTTGCAGAGCTATCAAGGGTGAAACTCGCCGTATAAAGTCCGGTGCCTGTTGCTGTAAAAGTAAGTGAGGGCTGGGGTGAAAAACCAGTAAGGGTAAAAGTTACCAGTGAGGTGTTTATTCCTCCAATGGCATCTGGTGCTAAAGTTATGGTGATTACATCTCCCGCTTTAGCTGCTGAGCCGCTGGTAGCATTATTGGATTCTATCGTTACATATTGAACCGTAGGGTCTTTTGCTCTTACGGCTATCGAGGGAGTAAAAGCAACGGAGTTTATCGCTAGATTAGCATCGTTAGCTCCATCACTTATAGATCCACCATTGAGGGTTATTGAGCTGGCGTCAGAGGCTTTTCCTAAGGCATCTACATTATCTCCATCTTGAACCTGGTAGGCAAAGGTGGGGGTAGAAGTTCCTGATCCTGAGACATAGGTTGCATATCGCGTGGGGTTGGTGTTCAATTTTATCGTAGGGCTTCCCGTTATGGTGACCGGCTCAGAAAAGGTAACCTTTATGTTTATTGTATCTGAATTTGAAGGATTGGCATCGTCATCTACATAGGTTCCACTTGAAGATATAGCTGTTATTGCGGTTACCGTAGGCGCAGTGGTGTCTATGTTAAAAGTAAAACTGTCTGTGCCTGCATAGGAATTTTCAGCACCATCAAAACCCGTTACTGTTACCACCGCCGAGGAGCCTGATCCTGACCAAGAGGACATATCCAAGAAGTAGGTCCAAACCGTCGAGCTCGTGGCAGTCATCGCTACATCAGTCACACCATTTCCGATGGTGATCGTAGGTGAGTTATTCATAGGCTCATTAAAAGTAGCAGTGATCGTTACTGTGTCTGTAAGGTTAAGGGTATTATTTCCATCGTTATTTGTTAGACCACTTAGTGTGGGTACTGTGGTGTCAACTACAAAAGTTGAAGTAACCGTAGCTGAGTTTCCAGCTGAGTCTTGACCTGTTATGGAAACGGTATGGCTTCCCTCAGCTAGTGTGCCTGAGGAAGTGTCCCAAGTATATTTCCATGTTGTGCCAGAGACCAGCGTTAGAGGCGTGTCTGTTACTATTCCTGGAATTGTAATTGTTGGTGAACCCTGTAATGCTTCTGAGAAAACAGCAGTAAAAGTGACTACCGAAGAAGTGTTTACCTTGTTATTGTTGTCTGTATTAGTAAGAGTTACCGTTGGCGCAGTGGTATCTAAAGTAAAGGTGATACTTTGTGTGCCCGCTACATAGGCATTTCCGGCCTTATCGGCTGCTGCAACGGTTGCGTAGTAAGTCCCATTAGATGGAGTGCCACCACCATCCACATCCCAAGAGTAGCTGTAGCCAACACCATTCTCATACCAAGCTATGGTGTCATCATTTAAAGAAGCCGATAAGATATCCATATCCCCATCTCCGTCCATATCTGCAGCAAATACAGAGTTTGCAAATTCTGCATCTGTTGCTATATCAGCTTTAGTCCAGGTAGGATTTGCATTACCATCATTCTCATACCAAGCTATGGTGTTATCATATCCAGAAGCCGATACGATGTCCATATCCCCATCACTGTCGATATCTGCAGCAAATACAGATCGTGCACCATTGACATCTGTTGTTATATTAGCAGCTGCCCAACTAGGGTTTGCATTACCATCATTCTCAAGCCAAGTTATGGCGGAAGGACTCCAAGAAGCCGATAAGATGTCCATATCTCCATCTCCGTCCATATCTGCAGCAAAGACAGACCATACATCTGCAGTTCCTCCTATAACAGCTTTAGTCCAGGTAGGGTTTGCATTACCATCGTTCTCATACCAAGCTATGGTGTGATCATTAAAATTAGCCGATACGATGTCCATATCCCCATCACCGTCCATATCTGCAGCAAATACAGATCGTGCACTACGTGCACTTGTATCTATATTAGCAGCCGCCCAAGTAGGGTTTGCATTACCATCATTCTCATACCAAGCTATGGTGTTATCAAAAATAGAAGCCGATAAGATGTCCATATCTCCATCTCCGTCCATATCTGCAGCAAATACAGACCGTGCGCCATCGGCATTTGTGTCTATATCAACTTTAGTCCAAGTAGGATTTGCATTACCATCATTCTCATACCAAGCTATGGTGTCATCATTTTCAGAAGTCGATACAATATCCATATCCCCATCTCCGTCCATATCTGCAGCAAAGACAGAAGTGGCTCCATCAGCCGATGTAGTAATATCATCAGCAGTCCAAGTAGGGTTTGCATTGCCATCGTTCTCATACCAAGCTATGGTGTCATCATTTGTAGAAGCCGATAAGATGTCCATATCCCCATCTCCGTCCATATCTGCAGCAAATACAGACCGTGCGTAATCTGCACTTGTTGCTATATCAGCGGCGGTAAAGGTGACACTTCCTGAAGACCCTCCACCCATGACAACATTTGAGAGAAGCCCTCCTGAGATAGAAATGGTGGGTGTTGTTGTAAGAGCCTCAGAAAAAGTAGCCGTGATGGTTACTGTATCTGAAGCAGCTATTAGATTATCAGAGTCAGAGTTTGCTAGTGTTACTGACGGTGCTGTTGAATCTAGTCTAATTGTTATTTTATCTGACCCTGCGTAGGCATTTCCGGCCAGATTAGTTCCCGTAACGGTCACCGTGTAACTTCCTGAAGAGACTCCAGAGGTACTCCAAGAGTAAGTAAATGTGGTACTATTTGTTGCAGTAAGAGCTACATTACTAACTGCAGAACCAATGGTTATTCTTGGGGCAGTTGCCATCGCCTCATTAAAGGTTGCGGTGACTGTAATATTGTCTCCAGGTTTAATCGTATTATCCGAATCACTGGTTGTGATGTTTACCGTAGGGGCAGAAGTATCTAAGGTAAAGGTGATACTCTGTGTACCGACAACATAAGAATTTCCTATTATATCTGTTCCGCTTACTTTGGCAGAATAGGTTCCATCAGAAAGGGTACCTGAAGAAGTATCCCAAGTAAAGGTATACGAATTCGTACCTGATACAGGAGTCATAATTACATTAGTAACAATTCCTGTAATAGATATTGTAGGAGTGGCGGTCATAGCTTCAGAGAAACCAGCGGTTATAGTTACTACTTGAGAAACATTAACAAAATTATCTGCGTCAGTATCAGTAAGAGTTACCGTTGGCGCAGTGGTATCTAAAGTAAAGGTGATGCTTTGTGTGCCTGAATAAGCTATTGAGGTTGCAGAAGCTGTTCCTGCAACAGTTGCTTTATATGTTCCGTCAGAAGGGGCGCTAGGATCATCTACATCCCAAACATACTTGTAGCCTCCGAGCTGATAAACTTCTATTGATCCTATATTACTAATACCATCAACATCTAAAAAATTATCACCTATTAAAATTCTATTTCCATCACCACTAAGCTCTGAATTTCGAGATGATGAAGTATCACTAATTAGAGTTACATATTCAACCCACTGGTTTGAGGAGGCATTATAGTCATAAATCGCTACTTTTCCTCTTCTATCAGCTGCACTTTCAACATTTCCAAATGATATTCTATTTCCATCTGAACTAATTGAAACATTTTCCCCTAAGTATTCCCCACCATCTAAAGTAGAACCTACAATTGGTATGTTTGAGCCTTTAAGTGTCCAAGTAGATGTGCCCGAATTCCAGGAGTATACAAATACATTTCCTTGAGCAGTGTGTGTTTGCCCACTTCCAACACTCTGTTGTTTTACACCGATAATAAATGTATTCCCATCATCAGAAACTTGTAAACCTGTCCCTAAATAACCTGTATAAGGCGGAGTAAGATAACCAGGGGTCATCGTCCACGAAGCTGAACCTGAAGGGGTATAATCCCATGTAGATATTATATCTGAAGTCATTGTTTCTACAATAACTCGGTTCCCATCAGAGCTTACAGAAATTCCCCCCTTTCCAAAATCTCTTGCATCACTAGCAGCAGATAAAGCATCTCTAAAGGACCATTTAGTATTCCCAGAACTATTTTTATGCATATTCCAATCAGTTCCGTCCCAATCATAAACATTTATATAACCACCATCTGCCTCATAACCTGATTTACCTTGTCCATTAGCAAAAATCCTGTTTCCATCATCGGATATATCGACATGATAGCCCAATTGATAAGTTACATCATATCCCAGCATATCATTATCATCTCCTAATCGAGTCCAAGAAGAACCATTATATCTGTAGGCATATATTCTTCCATTCCTAAGAGTCGTATTATTATATGCTCCTATTACAATAGTATGTCCATCTCTACTTAAAGCCATAGTATTTTGTTCTGCACCACTTACAAGGGTTTGCGGAAGATTACCAGTAATATTTGTCCAAGTACTATTTACAAGCTCATAAACAATTAATCTATTTCTTTCACTTGTAAATGCAAAAACTTTCCCATTTTTACTTAAATGAGTATCTCCATAACCAGCAAAACTTACAGCACCAAACATATCATTTGTAGCCGATCCATACAGCGTCTCTCCGATTTGAATTGCTTTTTCAGCACCTGCAAGTGCTGTCATAGTAACGTTTGTTACCACCCCTGTTATAGAGATGGTAGGGGTGGCATTCATAGCCTCACTAAAACCAACTTTTATAGTTACAGTATCTGATGCTGCTAATACATTATCCGCATCGGTATCACTAAGAATTACTGTAGGAGATGTTTGAGAAAAACCAATCTTCGGGGTCAATAGTGTTAAACCTAATAAAAGAATAACCACCGAAAAATATCTTGAGCTCTTTAAAAGATCTAAAAATTTCAGCGACTTAAAAAATAATAGTCTAGACATTAAAAAAACATTTACACTGTTCAAGTATACTTTTTTGTATTACTTTTTTTATAACATAAAATTACTATGCAGTAAGTAGACCTATAGCTCAAGAAATTGATTAATATTAAAATGCAGTAGAAATGCAGTGATTTTTTGAGGAATATCCCTATTCAGTAATACATGGGAATGAGATTATTAGAACTATTAAGGAATTGCGGTATTTATGCAGTACTAAAAACTACATGTAGAATGGCTACACTCAAAAAACAAAAAAAAGGGAAGCCACCCTAGGTTATAATGAGATGATTAATGAATTTAAATCATCTTCTTTTGTCAAGTCAAGCTTTTTACTCAATCGATATCGCTGACTCTCAACTGTGCGAATTGAAGCACCCGTGATTTGTGCAATTTGACTGTTGGATTGATTCATTTTTATGTATGCCGACAGTCGTAAATCCGTATTGGAAAGTTTTCCAAATCGGGACAACATGTCTTTGAAAAAGTCTGGGTTAACTTTATTGAACTGATTTTCGAAATCTTCAAAGACTTTTTCGGAACCAATGATTCTATTAATGTCATTTTTTATTTTCCTAGAGATTTTAGATTCAGAAGTATCCTTTTCCTCCTTATCGATACTCCCCCTTAGTTTCTCTAAGTATTCGTTTCGCTGTGCAATAAAATTAGTCTTATAAACTAGTTCTATCTGCTTATTCTCTAACTCAACTTCAATTACCTGCTGCTCAGCCTCAAGCCTGATATTTCTTTCTTTTTGATAATTATAGTTTATTCGAATGCTAACAAGTGAAAAGAATAAAATGGTGGTTCCAATAATAAAAATGAATAGATAAGTATTGTATCGAATCTTATTTTGGTTAAGCTCACTTTGCTTCTCTGAGAGTAAAATTTGCGTCTCTAGTTTATTAAAATTCGCAATAATTTTATTGTTATTAGCAAATCCTGCAAGTTTAATTATTGAGTCTTTAATATTTATTAATTCACGATTTAAGTTTTGAGATTTATATATTTTTTCTAAAACTTTATAATTATACTTTTTCTCAATTGGACTTAAATTATTCACTTTTAAATTTTCAATCGCAATTTCTTTAGCCTTGGAAAGATCATTAAGTCCTATATAGCATTCCGCTAATCTAGTTGTAATGGAAGGAATTTCATTAGGAAATTTAATCAATATTAACTTAGCCTTATTTAAATTTTCAATTGCCCTTTTATATTCTTTTACAGATTGATAATAGGCCCCATAAAGCGCATATATATATCCATAATTCCTTTGGATATAGGATCCATTGTCAAAGCTTTTTTCTGAAACCAGAGTTTCATATAAATTATCTGCAGTTTTTAAAAATTCATTCGCCTTGAAAAAATTCCCTGTTCTTAAGTGTATATTAATTAATTGCGAATAAGAATAGAGCAGATCTTCTTTTTTGTCTAAAATTTTTCTACTCTCAAAAGTCTTTAAATAATACTTTAGAGCTAAATCATAATTTTTATTTACAATCGCGATAAGGGCAAGATTTCCTCGAACCGTATTTAACCCATTTTGTTTTTTTCCTTCATTTTCATAGAGCAGAAAATTCTCTTGAGCTTCGAGATTATATTCTTTGGATTTTTTATAATCTTTGATAGGGCTGCTAAAATATATATTGGCAATATTGACAAGCACCCAAGGTGGTTTATTTACTTTTTTTAAATTTCTTTCAGAAACAGGAATCGTCTCAAATGTTTCAAGTGAAATTTGAAAATATGATAAAGCAGCTGCATGAAGCCCTCTTTCGTTTAGTATTTCTCCTATATGAGCATAGACTCCTGACAACCCAGGTGAGGAACTGCCATAATATGAAGCATCTAATGCCTCAAAGGCAAAGTCTAATGCTTTCTGTGGATTCGTTAGCTTGTATTTTCTGATAGAATCATTGAATGACTGAAAATCCGTGTTTGCAGCAACGTTGACTGGGGATAAACTCGTGAAAAAAAAAAGTAATGTTAAAAACAATGTTATTTTTTTAGGAATAGAAATATAATCAATATTAAACCAATAATGATCAGTATTTCAAAAAAATCTTTAATAGACAACTTTGAGTTGTTTGGATGATTTTCTTTTGAGATACTTTGCCATCTCGGAATTAAACTTTTCCTTTGAATAAGTTTTACCGTTAAAAAAAATTGTTTTCACATTCTCTGGAAAATCTCTTTCAAACATAAAATCATGACTATACTGCTTAGGCATACCAATATTGTTTTTAACAAATTTAAAATATCCATAGCACATGTAATAATAAAAGAGTACTGCAAAATTACTGCGGGTTTAAATTTTTTAATTTTAATTCATTGAAGAAAATCTTCAACTTTCATATTATTTATAGTTCACTTATTTTGGACTTTACCAGATTTTATGACTTTGTTAAGCGGTGGTTCAGCACATCCTCCAATTGTTATAATGATATTAACGTTA
>Ga0209659_1001157_pt1 | contig 15680 bp, 13 predicted proteins | sample SaaInlLV_10m_DNA_FD_184658 | JGI IMG/M metagenome (GOLD analysis project Ga0209659, IMG submission 184658) | Marine microbial communities from expanding oxygen minimum zones in the Saanich Inlet - SI072_LV_10m_DNA (SPAdes) (version 2) | ecosystem: Environmental > Aquatic > Marine > Intertidal... | reverse complement strand
GAAAAAGAAGCCATTGCAAAATTGGAGGAGCTTTTTAAAACAAAAGACACCCTTATCATGGTGGGAGGCTCGGGTATGTATGCCGATGCTATTATGTTTGGGATGGACGAATTTCCCGAAGTTCCACCTGAAATCCGTAATCAAATCAATGTTTTTTATCAGAGTCATGGTTTAAAATCACTGCAAAACCTTTTGATAGAAAAAGATCCAGATTATTACAGAAAAGTAGATCGCAATAATCCGCAGCGATTGATCCGAGCGCTGGAGGTTTGTATAGCTTCCAACCAACCCTATTCTTCGTTTTTGGGAAAAGCCAAGCCCAACCGTTCATTTGTATCAAAAATGCTCATCTTACATTGCCCTAGAACCATCTTATACAACCGTATCAATGAACGTGTGGATAAAATGATGGCTGAAGGTTTGTTGGAAGAAGTGGAACAACTATTCCCGCAAAGAGAACTCTACCCTCTAAAAACAGTGGGGTATAAAGAATTATTCCCTTTTATAGAAGGCAAAACTACTTTAGAAATTGCTGTTGACGAGATTAAAAAGAATTCTCGACGCTATGCGAAACGTCAAATCACTTGGTTTAAAAAATATGACAATGCGCTATGTTTTCCTGCCAACACTCCTGTTGAAGAAATTTTTGATTTATTAAAAAAATAATTTAGATTGGGGCTATAATTTATTATGGTCCCATGAAAAAAATTAGTTTCCTCTTACTTTTATTTCTCTTCCTTTATTGCACTCCTGACAATGATGCTCCCGTTCAACCTATGGAAAACGTGGAACAAATGGAGCAAACCGAGCAAATGGAGACAATGGAAGAAGTCATTGTCAATGATTTCTTAACGCAATCAACCCCTTATTCCTCCTACACGGGAAGCTCCCTCAAAAGCTTTTCGACTATTGCTGTAAGAGAAGTACTACCTTATGACTTCATGGATGTGAAGTCTGCAGTGATTCATTATAACACTGTGGATGAAGAAAATAAACCCATTCAAGCTTCGGGAGTAATTCTTTTTCCGGAAAATGAAGGAAATTATGAGTTGGTCAGTGTGCAGCATGGAACTATTAGCTCCAATGAAAATGCTCCCAGTAACTCATCACTGGGTTTTAACGAGCTTACCATAGGTGCTATCATTGCGGGAACGGGATTTATTTGTTTGGTTCCCGATTATATTGGCTATGGAATTAACAATAATTCAAGACATCCCTACGAACACAGAAAAAGCTTGGCGCAAAACACTACGGATATGATTTTAGCTGCCAAAGAATACCTAGAGCAAGAGGCGATTGAATACACCGATCAAATATCATTAGTCGGTTATTCTGAAGGAGGATATGCCACACTAGCTACCCAACAAAAATTAGAAGCGGAAACCATTATTCCAATTAAAAAAGTGATTTCTGGGGCTGGTGCCTATAATAAAACAAGCTTCACTAAAAGTTTATTAGCCAGCGATCAAGAATTACCATTCATAGGTAATTATCTTTGGGTATTGGATGTTTATAATTCCATTTACCCCGAACTAAAAAGACCATGGAGTGATTATGTAAACGAACCCTATGCTACCCAATTGACCAGTTATGGTGAAATAAATACGATCATTCCGGACTCTTTGTTACAAAGCACCAATCCCAAAGATTTATTTACAAGTTCATTTGTATCAGGAATCATCGAAGATACCGATACCGCTTTTTTAAATGTTCTCCAAGATAATGATGTCCACGATTGGACACCCAAAGCTCCGGTCTTTTTATTTCATGGAACAGAAGACAAACTCATTCTCCCTTTCGTTTCGGAATCAACAGCGGAGGCATTAATTTCGAATGGTGGAACAGTGGCTTATACGTCCATTGAAGGAAAGGATCATAATGGTGCGGTGGTGCCTTTTTTCGTCAGTGCCTTGTCGCTCTTAAATCATGAGGAGGAATGATGCCATGGTTTCATAGATTACACGAAAACAGCCTTACCCTTATGCACAAAGACCGTACCTATCTTTGAATACTTGTTTTTGTGCTTAAAGCATTGGAACGTGTTGTTTTTCAATACTTTTATAGTAGTAAACCCCAATGCTGATGAAGTCCCCAGGCTTTATAATCAGTGCACTTGCACTACTATTTGTTCAATGTAATCCTATCGAGATGGAAAGTGATGCGCTACTTGATGCCCATCCAATAGAAGTCAATGCTACGCAACACTACCGTTTTAAAGATGAAATCTTAAAACAAATTGTCCTTGGAAACAATGGTGCCGCACTTCCGTATGGAATCGAAAATGTGATGGCAAAAAAAATAATTTACACGACCGCATCCCCGGACAACCAACCGAAAGAAGCCTCAGGAATTCTTTTAATCCCAGAAAACATCAGTGAAAAAGTGATTTTGTTGTACTTACACTCCGCAATTACTGACCCCAAAAAAGCACCCCCCCTTTCCCTTCTGGGCAATAACGAACTGCTGCGCGCAGCCATTCTGGCAAGTACGGGCTTCATTACTCTAATTCCTGATTATATGGGCTATGGTGCTTCCTCAGATGTACCCCACTTGTTTGAACATAAAAAATCTTTGGTACAAAGTAATTATGATTTTCTTTGGGCAGTGCATCAATATCTCAAGCAAAATAAAATTACTTCCCTAAATAAGCTTTTTATTTTGGGTTATGGTGAAGGGGCATACAGCAGCCTAGTACTCCAACAAAAAATAGAAGAAACCCTTCAATTTCAAATACTTCACACCTATGCCGGTGGAGGTGTTTATAACAAAAGTCGTTTTATAACTTCCCTTTTTGAAACTGAAAAAAACACCAACGCTCTGGGAAATTTTGTCCGACTATTGATCTCCTATAATAGAAATTACAAGCGTCTTAACAGACCGCTTTCGTACTATTTTAACCCCCCATATTCCCATCAAATAGAAACGATTATTAATGAAAACGGAATATTAAAAGACTCTATGGTAACAGGAATTACAGTCCGAGAATTATTTACAAAAGAATTTATCGATGGGGTTCTAGAAAAAACCGATCGTACTTATTTAGAAGTCGTTCAAGAAAATGATATTTCCGATTGGAAACCCAAAACTCCCATCACTTTGTATAGAGGATCGCTGGATCAAGTGACCGCATATGCGAATACCCTGAAAACGGTCAAAGAAATTGAATTACTGGGTGGGCAAATTACCTATGAGGGGATTTTAGGAAAAAATCACGAATTGGCACAATGGCCTTTTTTGTTTGATGTAATTCACCAAATAAAAAACTTTAATGCTAATTAGTGCTTGGACAAAAATTCCTGAACATTGGTTTGAATACGCTCATGAAGATTCGTCAAATCCGCTTTGATAAAACCTGTTCCTGTAATTTTTTCAAACAATTCTATATAACGTTCCGATATGGATAAAATCTTTTCGTCATTCATTTCCGGTACCTTCTGTCCTTCTAATCCTTGAAAATCATTGGCAATCAACCATTGCCGGACAAATTCTTTGGACAATTGTTTCTGAGGTTCTTGTCGCGCCTGACATTCGGCATACGCCGCTTCATAAAAATAACGAGAAGAATCGGGTGTGTGAACTTCATCAATCAAAACAATTTTTCCGGCTGCTGTTTTTCCAAATTCATATTTCGTATCTACTAAAATTAAACCCTGCGCTTGGGCCAGTGCCGTACCCCGCTCAAAAAGTAAATGGGTATATTTTTCTAATTGTAAATAGTCATCCTCGGAGATAATATTTTGTGCAATAATCTCTTCTTTTGAAATATCCTCATCATGACCTTCCTCTGCTTTGGTTGCAGGAGTGATGATGGGGCTGGGAAACTTATCGTTTTCAATCATACCCTCGGGCATAGTCACCCCGCACAAAGTTCTCAAACCGCTTTTATAGACTCTTGCCGCATGACCTGATAAGTATCCTCTGATAACCATTTCAACAGGAAAAGGCTGACAAGCTTCACCCACAGAAACATTGGGGTCAGGAGTTGCCACCAACCAATTGGGGACAATGTCCGAAGTGGCATTGAGCATTTGAGTGGCGATTTGATTAAGAATTTGACCTTTGTAAGGAATCCCTCTGGGCATAACCACGTCAAATGCAGACAGTCGATCCGAAGCGACCATCACTAAAAGGTTGTTTTTCAAGCGATATACGTCTCGTACTTTTCCGACATATTTAGATTCCAGGCCTTCCAACTGAAGGTCGGTGTGCATCAGTGTATTCATATTAGTTATCGTGTTCTATGGTTTTGTAGGCCTCAATGACTTTTTTAACAAGATGGTGTCGAATGACGTCCTTGTCGTCCAAATGAATGATTGAAATCCCGGGAGTAGCTTTTAAGATCAAAACAGCTTCTTTCAAACCAGAAATAACGCTGCGGGGAAGGTCAATTTGTCCGGGATCTCCCGTAAGCATAAATTTGGCATTCTTTCCCATTCGTGTTAAAAACATTTTCATCTGAGCATGCGTGGTGTTTTGAGCTTCGTCCAAAATAACAAAAGCATCGTCCAACGTACGTCCCCGCATAAACGCCAAAGGAGCAATTTGGATAACCCCTTTTTCGATATGGGACATCAATTTTTCGTGGGGTATCATATCACGCAAAGCATCATATAGCGGCTGCATATAGGGGTCTAATTTTTCCTTGAGATCGCCGGGAAGAAAACCTAAATTTTCACCCGCTTCCACTGCAGGGCGTGTAAGAACAATTCGTTTGACCTGTTTGTCTTTGAGTGCTTTGACTGCCAACGCCACCCCGGTGTAGGTTTTTCCTGTCCCCGCCGGACCAATGGCAAAAACCATGTCGTTTTTCTTGGTAGCTTCTACAAGTCGTTTTTGATTAAAGGTTTTTGCTTTAATAATCTTCCCCCCCACTCCGTGAAGGATGTGCGTTTCGGTTCCATTCTCGGGTTCAAAATCCGACCCCGCATCAGCCATCACAATACGCTCAATAATTTCGTCATTCAGGACATTGAACTTTCCAAAATGAGCAACCAACATGTCTACTCGCTTTTGAAACTCTTCTAGGATGGGCGATTCCCCATAGGCCATGAGGCTATTCCCTCGAGCAACGATTTTTAATTTGGGAAAATAGGAACGCAATTGTGCTACGTGTGAGTTTTGATCCCCAAAAAATTCTTGAGGATTTACTTCGCTGAGTTCGATTTTAATATCATTCAAAGGCTAGGTCTATTAAAAAAAATTAATTTTGTTTTAACTTAATATGCTGGTGATAAAAATAACATATTTTTCGCGGATTGAATTTTTCATTTAAGACTTTATGACTTTGGTGACTTTAACTACGGATTTTGGCTTGAAGGATTATTCCGTGGCCGTCATCAAGGCGGCACTGTATCAATCGTTCCCCACCGCCATCGTGGTTGATATTTCCCATCAAATAAGCCCCTATGACCCTTCTCAGGCCGCTTATATTCTTAAAAATGCCTATCCTTCCTTTCCGCAAGGGAGTGTTCATATCATCGGTGTAGAATCAGAGCTTACCCCCGAAAACAAACATTTGGCCATGCGTCTTAACGGACATTATTTTATTGGAGCCGATAACGGAATTTTTTCTATGATAGCTGATGGAATCCAACCCGAAGCAATTGTTGAAATCAACATCCATGAAGCTGTGGTGACCGCCTTTCCTGTGCTGGACATATTTGTTAATGTTGCGGCACACCTGATGCGCAAAGGAACGCTTGACGTTATTGGACGTCCCATCACAAATTTTAAAGAGCTGACCGACATTAAACCCGTCATCAATAAAAATCAGATTTTAGGAAGTGTGATCTATATTGATAACTATGGAAATGTAATTACCAATATCACCCGAAAAATCTTTGAAGAAGTGGGAAAACAAAGCCCTTTCACCATTCGTGCGCGAACGGTGCGATTCCATGCCATTTATGAAACCTACAGTCAAGCCATAGAATTTAATCTTCCCAAAGAAAAACGGGAGGAAGATGGAAAGAAACTAGCCCTTTTCAACACCGCAGGACATTTGGAATTGGCCATTTATAAAAGTAATCCTGCCACGGTAGGGAGTGCCGCTTCGCTTTACGGTCTGGACTATCGGGACCCGATAACCATAGAATTTGAACGCTGATGTGGAGTATAGCAAAAAGAGAACTCCGATTGTTTTTTAGTAGCCCCATTGGTTACTTAATTTTGGGGACCTACCTCTTGGTGAATGGTCTATTGCTATGGGTTTTTGATTCTCAATACAATGTTTTGTCCGCTGGATTCGGTGATTTAGCTCCTTTTTTTGAAAGTGCTCCACTGCTTTTATTATTTTTAATTCCAGCATTGACCATGCGGAGTTTTGCTGAGGAACGTTCCGACGGAACTTTAGAGCTTTTACTCACCAAACCCATTACCCCCTATAAAATTATTATGGGTAAATTTTTGGGGATTTTTCTCTTGGTTCTTTGTGCGCTGCTTCCTACGCTCACCAATCTTATTGCCGTAAATGAGCTTTTGCAAGATTCTAGCTTTATAGACTGGGGCAGTATGGGACTCTCCTATCTGGGTCTGCTGTTGGTTTGCTCCGTTTTTATCAGCATTGGAATCAGTACTTCCATTCGCTTTAACAGTCAGGTTACCGCCTTTATGGTTGCTCTGTTGATTTGCTTTTTTCACTTCTATGGTTGGGGATTCATTGCAGACACTCTTACTTCCAACAACCTCTATAATTTTGTCCTGCGATTGGGAATCCAAGAACATTATTACAGCATCAGCCGCGGTGTTTTGGTTTTTGAGGATGTATGGTATTTTGCACTCAACTGCTTTATTTTTATTTATTTCACCCGCAATGCGATCAAACAAATCCAAAAGTAAATGAAGCCACAGTATTCACTTATTGGAATTCTTCTTCTTGCTTTGGGAAGCTTGCTGGTCGCTCCCATGGTGCCCTGGCGCTGGGACAGCACCCTTGATCAACGATACAGTCTTAGTGAAGTGAGCAAACAGTCCTTGGATACATTGGAGCAACCCATACGCATTGATATTTTTCTGACGGGAGATTTACCTCCGAAATACATGCGTTTCCGAAAAGAATTGGATGAACTGATAGATGCCTTCAAGCAGCATAAAAATATTTTTATCATACAATCCATCGATCCTTTACAAGGACAAGAGGCTGAAACCGTCGTGGCAGAGATGAACAATTTTGGGATGCCCCCAGAGCGGGTGGTAGAAAATGAAACCGGAAATCGAAAAGAGACCCTCGTTTTTCCCTGGGTAATGCTTTCTAGCGGAGATCGATCTGCCAAAGTCGCTTTATTACAAAATAATTTAGGAGCAACGGAAGAGGAAAAAATCATCCAAGCCATACAACAATTGGAATATCAGTTGATGGACGGTATTTTTCGACTCACCCAAACGGAAAAAAGCAGCATTGCCGTCTTGACATCTCACGACAGTTCTCCGGCATTAAAAATTGCTGATTTTCTTCAAAGCCTCCGTCCCTACTACCAATTGGCTGCTTTTGATTTAAAAGCTCCCGAAGTAGGACCCGAAAAAGCTCTGGAAAATTTAAACCGTTTTAAATTATTAATTATTCCTAATCCCAAAACCCCTTTTTCCGCTACCGAGAAATTTATTTTGGATCAATACACGCTTCAAGGGGGAGCACTCCTTTGGTTGGTGGAAGGCATGCAAGTGGATCATCAAGCACTGCTAGAAAGTGGAACGCAAACGGTGGCTGTACCCTTAGATTTAAATCTTGATGATTATTTTTTTAATCAAGGAATTCGGGTGCGTAAGGAAATGGTTCGCGATTTGTATTGCGCTCCCATTGTTTTAGCCATTGGAGAAGAAAACAACACCCAGTACTTCCCCTATCCTTGGCCTTATTACCCCCTTCCAAAGCCCACCCAGCAAACCTTTATTGGAAAAGACATCGGTCCTGTTTTTACGCAATATGCTGCACCCCTTGACACCCTTGCTGGAGCAAGCAAAAAAACGGTGCTACTCCAAACCTCTGCCTTTACCAAAATGGTAGGAACTCCGGCTATTTTAGACCTCCAGAGTGCGACTCAAAAAATAAAACCATCGGAATACAACGAGGCTCCAAAACCCTTGGCTGTTTTGGTTGAGGGCGAAATGCACTCTCTTTTTGAAAATCGAATTTTACCTTTTGAATATGCTACTCCAAAAAAAATTGGAACAGGTCGTTTTATTGTTATTGGTGACGGATCGGTAATTGAAAATCAAGTCAATGGTGGAACACCCCTGGCTTTGGGCTATGACAAATGGAGCAATAATTTTTATGCCAACCGATCTTTTTTAATGCATTGTATTCATTATTTATCGGGTAACACCCAACAACTTTCTCTTCGAAATAAAGATTTTTCATTTAGCCTGTTGGATCCCTTTAAAATTGAAGAAAAAGGTGCTTTTTGGAAAATTTTCATGGTCTTCTTTCCGATCCTTCTCGGTGTGCTGATTGGTTATCTTAATTTTAGAATAAGAAGTAAACATTATCGACGGTAACTGTTGATAAGTTTCTTTCTTCATTCCCTTCAATTAAAATATATTTGATATTAATATGAAACAAGATCAAAAGCCTCTTAAATTTCACTATTCACAATGGAAATTTTGCTTTTTTAAAATATATAAACTAACAGTTGACTGATGAAATTTATTGTATCCAGTGCCGCTTTGCTCAAAGAACTCCAAATCATAGGTGGGGTAATCAACAATACGAATACATTACCTATTTTGGATAATTTTTTATTTGAGTTAAATAAAAATAGATTGACCATTACCGCTTCTGATTTAGAAACTACTTTTTCTACGCAAATTACCATTGAGTCGGAAGACTATGGAATGATTGCCCTTCCTGCAAGATTGCTTTTGGACACCCTGAAAACTTTTCCGGAACAACCCCTAACGTTTGTAAAGACAGAAAAAAATACGGTTGAAATCATTGCCAATAATGGTAAATATGCCGTAGCCTATGTGGCGGGAGAAGAATTTCCAAAAGCCAACAAAGTGGCCGACCCAACCACAACCGCTTTACAAGGGGATTTATTGGCCAATGCCGTAAACACTACCTTGTTTGCCAGTGGGAATGACGATTTGCGTCCCGTGATGAGCGGTGTCTTTTTTCAATTTTCTTCCTCTGGTTTGACCTTTGTTGCTACTGATGCACACAAACTGGTAAAATACATGCGAACCGATGTGGTGGCCGAGTCCAATTCGGAATTCATCATGCCCAAAAAACCCTTACAACTCCTCAAAAATATTCTTCAAGGCTACGAAGATGCTGTACAGATAGAGTTTAACGAAACCAACGCCCAATTTAGTTTTGGAAATTCGCACCTCAGCTGTCGTCTTATCGATGGGAAATATCCCAATTATGAAGCTGTAATTCCCAAAGAAAATCCCAATGAAATGATCATCAATCGAATGAATTTTTTGAATTCTGTTCGACGGGTGAGCATTTTTTCCAATAAAACGACACATCAAATTCGTTTAAAAATTGCTGGGGCAGCACTTCAAATTTCTGCTGAAGATTTTGATTACAGCAACAGTGCCGAAGAACGCCTGAATTGTGAGTACCAAGGCGATGATATGCAAATTGGATTCAATGCCCGTTTCCTTGTAGAAATGCTCAACAATTTGGATTGTACAGAGATTAAGCTTTCCATGTCTTTACCCAATCGAGCAGGTATCCTTACCCCGATGGATGGTGTGGAAGCGGGTGAAAAAATAACCATGCTGGTCATGCCCGTGATGTTAAATGACTAACGGAAGAGGTCTTTTTTAAAAATATAAACTCCCGAATTTAATGATAAAATTTCGGGTCGGTTGGACATAAGTGCTTTGTCATTTATACTTGCATAAAAAAAAATCTTTTCCCAAAAGCTCGCTGAGAATATATGGAGTTCGTTGCTTTTGTTGGTGAAAACATAAATCCGAAAGAAGAATTACTCCTTTTTTTAGAAGAGGACATCCTCCAACACCTCAAAGGACTTCAAACGCTCCAAGGCAAGGGTTATTCCATAGGAATCATCAATAAGCATCTGCTTAACCATTTTAATCATCGATTTGAAAAAACCCCTTTTTCATATCTCTACACTTTTACAATCCCTTTGGAAACACCCCATTTGCTCTGTTTTAGCGCGGGATCATCCAAGCTTCCAAAAGCTGTATTAAGAACTCATACGAGCTGGATAAGTAGTTTTAGCATACAGCAGCAATTACTTGAATATCCAATGAACACCAAGAGTTTAATCATTGGAAAGCTCTCTCATTCCTTACATTTTTTTGGACTTTTGGAGAGTTTCCACCGAAACCAATTACCTGAAGTTTTACCTGTTTTTTCCCCAAAGCGGTTTTTTGAATTGTGCCGAAAAAATCCCCCTGACTTGCTCTATGCCACCCCTGCACAGCTGTGGCTACTTGTCAAGTATCATGAACAAATCGCTTGCCCGTCTGTTTCTACCTTAAAATTTATCCTTTTGGGAGGAGCTCGGGTACAGCCTGCTTTAATTTCGGCCTTCCAAAAAATTGCACCAAGGGCAGCAATTCGAGTGTTTTTCGGAGCCACTGAAACGAGCTATATAAGCTTTAAAAAGGCTGATGATCCTGTGGATTCGGTAGGAAAATTGTGCCCTGGTGTAGCCGTTCAAATTTTAGATAAAAAGCATCAATTCGTTCCAAATGGCACTACAGGCTTCATTTGGGTAAAAAGCAATCAACTCCTTTCAAAAATTATTTTAGGTTCCGACACTATTGATCGTAACCAAGAGGGATATGTTTGCATAGGAGATCGTGGCTATTTGGACGATTCAAATCATCTTTATTTCAAGGGTCGGAATGATCAAGTCGTGACGGTGGCCGGCCAAAAAATATCTCTGGATGCCTTGGAGGAAACGTTGAAAAGCCTTTTAAACACTGAAGAAATTGCTGTTATAAATATCCCTGACTTAGTGAAAGAAAATGAATTATATATCCTTGTGTCAAAAGTTATCAATCAGGAAATAAAAAAAAACATTCGCTTTGAACTTCAAACGCGTTTTGGGAGTTTTGTAGTACCCAAAAAAATCATAAGCGTTTCCAAATGGCCTTTGTTGGCTTCGGGAAAAACCAATCGAACACAACTCAAAAAAATTGCGTTAGGTTGATGGAAAATGCAGTTTATATGATAGCAGCAGCACGAACTGCGGTTGCACCCAGCGGTGGAAGTTTTAAGCATTTAAATTATGATATGCTTGCTGCAGGCATCATTCAACACTGTTTAAAGGAGGTTGGCTTGTCCAACGCTCAAGTCGATGAACTGATTGTTTCAAATGCTTTGGGAGCCGGCGGAAATCCGGCACGCCATGTTGTATTGACTGCCGGACTCCCAAAAAAAATTGCCGGATTGAGTATCGATCGACAATGTGTAGGGGGATTAGATGCCCTGTTGTTGGGCAAAGCTTTAATCCTTTCCGGTCAAGCTCAAATCGTTGTTGCTGGTGGTACAGAATCTCACTCATTAAGACCCAAACGCTATTACAAAACGGTTCCAGAAAACGACTATATTTATAAGGATCAAGCGCCTTTTATTCCCCCATTGTACGCTGACCCGCTTATGGAAGTCGCTGCCGATCAGCTCGCCCAAAAGTACGGTATTTCCCAATTGGAACAAGATACTTGGGCAATACAAAGCCACGCCAAAGCCTTAAAAGCAAAAGAAAAATTACGTCAAGAAATAATAAAGATCGCTGAAGCCCAAATCCTAAACGATTCATTTACTCGGAATTTAACTTTGGAAACTTGTCAACGTGCCAAAGCGTTTTCAGCAAGTATTACAGCAGCCAACACGAGTGTCGCTGCAGATGGTGCTGCTTTTGTCGTTTTGGTGTCCGAAGCCGTCTATAAAAGTCTGTCTTTAAAACGAGCCCTAAGAATCATGGACGGCGAAACCTCCGGCGGAAATCCGGAACTCCCGGGTGTAGCTCCCATTGCAGTTACAAAAAAGCTTTTGGAAAGAAATCGCTTGACCTCCGTTGATATAGACGCCGTGGAATTAATGGAAGCCTACGCCGTTCAGGCCATTGTATGCGCAAATGCATGTGGCTTTTCGTCTGAGCAAATCAATCGCTCAGGAGGTGCGCTCTCCCGAGGGCATCCTATTGGAGCTTCTGGGGCAATTTTAGCTGTTCGTTTATTTTATGAATTAGAACGTGTGCATTCCCTTGGTCTTGCAAGTATTGCTGGTGCGGGAGGAATTGCCAGTGGAATTCTCTTTGAAAAAGTAATGTAAAATTGTAATCAATTATTGAAAACGTTTTGCAAAAAGGGGATTCCTTTTCGCTACACTTGGGCTTGCCCCATCGCTGCTTCCGAAATTCTTTTATAAGTACCGTTTTCTAACTTCTCACGGATACCTGAAAAAGCATCAAGCGTTACATAGACATCTTCCAAATTGTGCGAAGCGGTTGGAATCAAACGCAACAAAATCAATCCTTTAGGAATTACTGGATACACCACTATAGAACAAAAGATACCGTAATTCTCACGTAAATCTTTAACCAAAGCCATGGCCTCCGGTATGCTGCCTTTTAAATAAACTGGGGTCACGCAACTTTGCGTAGTTCCGATATCAAACCCTGCTTTTGTAAGTCCGTTTTGAAGTGCGTTAACGTTTTCCCACAATTTGGCTTTAAACTCGGGTCGGGTTCGTAACATATCCAAGCGTTTTAAAGCCCCCTTGACCAACTGCATCTGCAATGATTTGGCAAACATCTGGGAACGCATATTATATTTTAGATAATCGATAATTTCTTTATCAGCAGCAATAAAAGCTCCTGTAGAGGCCATAGATTTTGCAAAAGTGGCAAAATATACATCGATGTCGGCTTGAACGCCTTGTTCTACCCCTGCTCCTGCGCCATTTTTGCCTAAAGTTCCAAATCCGTGGGCATCGTCCACAAGAAAACGAAACTGATATTTCTCTTTTAAAGCTACAATTTCTTTTAAACGACCTTGTTCACCTCGCATTCCAAAAACGCCTTCGGAAATCACCAAAATACCTCCTCCGGTTTGTTCCGCCACTTTGGTAGCGCGTTGTAGATTTTTTTCTAAACTTTCTACATCGTTGTGTTTATAAGTAAATCGCTTACCGATATGCAAACGCACACCATCCACGATACACGCATGGGCGTCTACATCATAAACGATGACGTCGTCTTTGCTGACTAAAGTATCAATAGTGGATAAAATTCCTTGATAGCCAAAGTTGAGCAAATAGGCGGCTTCTTTTTGAACAAAAGCTGCCAATTCATTTTCAAGTTGTTCGTGTAAATCGGTATGTCCCGACATCATTCTGGCTCCCATAGGGTAGGCAGAACCATAATCGGCAGCGGCAGCAGCATCTACCGCTCTAACTTCGGGGTGATTGGCCAAGCCCAGATAATCATTCACACTCCAAGTGATGACTTCTTTCCCCTTGAACTTCATTTTATTTGAAATGGGGCCTTCCAATTTTGGAAAAACAAAATAGCCTTCTGCTTGAGAAGCCCATTTTCCTAGTGGCCCTTTGTTTTCATGTATGCGTTGAAATAAATCTCTCATTATGATTTTGCGCTTGCGTCGTTAATGTACTCTACTTTTTGATTTACTTCCCGGGAGGCGTCAAAAAATCCTTGTTCTGCCATCCAATCTTCACTGTAAATTTTACTCATATAACGGGAACCGTGATCCGGAAAAATGACAACCACTTTACTGTCCTTGTCAAAAAGGTGTTCTTCTGCCAATTGATGGATGGCTTGCATGGCAGCCCCAGAGGTATACCCGACAAACATACCTTCTGATTTTGTGATGGCACGCGCCGTGTGCGCACTCTCTTCATCGGTTACTTTCACAAAGGTGTCGATCAATTCAAAATGGGTCGCCGTGGGAATCAGATTTTTACCCAAACCTTCAATTCGATAGGGATAGACTTCTGTGGGGTCCAATTCTTGGGTTTCGTGATATTTCTTCAAAACGGATCCATAGGCATCCACGCCAATAATCTGAATGTCCGGATTCATTTCTTTTAAGTATTTCGCACATCCGGAGATCGTTCCTCCGGTTCCGCTACATGCCACCAAATGAGTGATTTGTCCATTGGTTTGTTCCCAAATTTCGGGACCGGTCGTCAAATAATGTGCTTCTACATTCAAATCATTAAAATACTGATTGATATAGATGGATTCTTTAATTTCACTGTGCAGTCGCTTGGCCACCTGATAGTACGAACGAGCGTCGTCCGCTTTTACATTGGCTGGGCAAACATGCACTTGTGCTCCCATAGATCGCAGCATATTGATTTTGTCTACAGAAGATTTTGAAGTTACCGCAAGAATACAATTGTAACCTTTGATCATGGATACCATGGCCAAACTAAAACCAGTATTGCCCGAAGTAGTTTCAATAATTGTGGCTCCGGGTTTTAGTATCCCTCGCTTTTCTGCTTCTTCTATGATGTGGACTGCGATTCGATCTTTGTTGGAGTGTCCGGGATTAAAAGCTTCAAATTTTGCGTAATACTCACCGGGATATCCTTTAACTAAAGTTTGGAGTTGGATTAGAGGGGTGTTTCCTATCAACTCTAATATACTCTGATAGGCGTTCACTTTATCACTCATAAGATGGTTTTTCTTCCATTATGTATGTTGCAAATTTACATAAAATATTTTAGTCATTCTGACCTTCAAGGTTAAGTATAAATGCATACTTTTTTGCAGTTTCTTTCAAGGCATCAAATCTGCCTGATGAACCACCATGTCCGGCTTGCATATTGGTCTCAAATAAAAGGATATGATCATCTGTTTTTAGAGTCCGCAGTCGGGCGACCCACTTGGCGGGTTCCCAATATTGTACTTGGGAATCGTGAAAACCTGTGGTTACTAAAATGTTGGGATAAGCTTGCGCTTGAACATTGTCATAGGGGGAATAGGATTTGATATAATCGTAATATTCTTTTTCGTTAGGATTTCCCCATTCGTCGTATTCAGAAGTTGTCAAAGGAATGGAAGCGTCCAACATGGTGGTGACCACGTCCACAAAGGGAACTGCAGCAATAACACCGTTATACAATTCGGGCGCCTCATTTAATACCACCCCCATCAGCAATCCTCCAGCCGATCCGCCATAGGCGTATAAATGCTCGGAGCCGGTAAAATTGTTTTCAATTAAATATTTAGAAACGTCAATAAAATCATTAAACGTATTTTTCTTTTTTAAGAGTTTTCCTTCATCATACCATGGGCGCCCCAAATATTCCCCTCCACGAATGTGGGCAATAGCATAGATAAAACCCCGATTAAGAAGACTCAAACGGGTGGTGGAAAAACTCGGATCGGTGGTGGCTCCGTAGGAACCATAGCCATACTGCAATAAAGGAGTACTGGCGGAGGGTTTAGTATCTTTGTGATAAACCATGGAAACTGGTACTTGGACGCCATCGCGAGCCGTTGCCCAAACTCGTTTTTCAATATAGTTGGCGGGGTCAAAGGCGACATCCAAAACCTCTTGACGCTTTAATAAATCTTTGGTTTTAGCTTCCATATCAAATTCATAAACCGAAGTGGGCGTAATCATTGAATTGTAAACATAGCGCAATCGAGTAGTGTCAAAACTGGGATTGTAGCCCGTGTAAAGCGTATAGGTTTCTCCTTCTACCGGGAGGAAATAAGACTCTGTTT
>Ga0209659_1001140_pt1 | contig 15845 bp, 19 predicted proteins | sample SaaInlLV_10m_DNA_FD_184658 | JGI IMG/M metagenome (GOLD analysis project Ga0209659, IMG submission 184658) | Marine microbial communities from expanding oxygen minimum zones in the Saanich Inlet - SI072_LV_10m_DNA (SPAdes) (version 2) | ecosystem: Environmental > Aquatic > Marine > Intertidal... | reverse complement strand
TGATGTAGAACCTGGTGTTTTCCAGAGTGCTTGATATCCATCTCCACCTCCCATCTCCTCAAAACGATAAGAAAATCGATAATACCCTTGTTCGAGATACGCAGTATACTGTTCTACTCCATAAGGAACACCGTCAGCCGCAACACCATGACCACCATATGCATGCGTGACGCGAGTATAATTGATATGCATATCACTCGCATCATCAGAGTTGGTTCCGAAAGTATACGTACCCGTGGTTGCTATATATATGTATCCTATCCATATCATACCGTAATAATCAGCAGCAGCCGCAACACGTGTGTTAATATCACTAACTACAGTTGGTCCAGCTGTGCGAGTTGCACCATTAAACAAATTCGTTAAGGCTGTTTCGGTTTCCGGGTGCGCGGTTGCATTATATGAATACGTACGTCTTATCAACCCAGATGAAAATGTTAATCTAAAATCACTTATGTTCAATACTGTTTGATATGTGTTCCCGATCCGTTGCCCAAGGCGACCAATACTTATAGGGTAACCAGCAACGCCACCAACTCCCTCAGTTCCCGAATAGTAGATGGCGTTCAGGAGTGACCCACTGAGTACTCCGGTCGTGGGAACTCTGTCGTAATTGAAGTATTTTGCGGTTAGATATGCCTCTACGGATAGGTACTCGGTAGACGTCAGCTCACGATCGAATACGATGACTTCAGCACATGCCCAATCGGAAGTTTCTGATCCTGCATACGACCCATAATTAATACTCAGTTGATCAGACGCACCATTGGAATACCCCGATGATGTTCTATCGGTTCCATTTGAACGGTACATGTTTCTCTGATCTGTAGACAGAACCCACTGGTTACCATGTAAATCCGTTTGTGGGGTTACCCAACCCCCATTTGGTGAATTTCCGTGATATGCAACACCTGAACGACCACCATGAAAACCCGACAACCAATTCAACGTAGCCCCGTCAAATATACGCTTACGTGTGGGTGTACCCGAAGGTTTATAATAACGAGCTACATGGAATAGGGTATGGTTTGAGGTGGTTGTCATCACATTTGTCGGGAATGTTAAACCATCTGTAGTCCCTCCATAAAGGAATGGAAATTGTGTTTGACCACGACCCTCAATCACACGAATACGGGCAATGACGATACCGGAGCCACCGTTGCCAGCATTACCAGTTGACGCAAAATTTCCTCCACCGCCTCCACCCGTGTGATTAGCACCACTACTTCCATTGATACTCGAAGATGAACCACCCGTTCCACCACCACCAGTACCACCAGTACCACCCGTTCCACCACCACCCGCACCACCACCCGCAAAATAACCATTTACACCATAGTTAGAAAAATTGTATTGATACGTACCAGAACCCCCATTTCCACCAGTTGTTGAAGACCCATCATTACCAACTCCACCCGCACCACCACCACCTGCGGAACCACCATCATTACTGGCAACCTGGGTGGCAATGCCACCGTCATTACCAAATCCACCACTCACCGAACCAGGTTGTGTAGCTTGTCCATTTGTAGTGTGTGGGTGCCAATTGGGAGCACCACCACCTGAACCACCATTTATGTTAGTTTGATCATCTCTCGTCGAACCACCACCACCACCTAATGCAGTAAATCCAAATCCAGATGAATCACGCCCCTTTGATTGACCATTTCCTGAAGGTATTATACCACCTTGACCAACAACAATCGTTTGACTTCCGGATGTTACAGGTGTCGAACTATTATAGACTACACCACCACCACCGCCACCACCACCATTTTCATAAGTACCAAACTTATTATTACCACCCGAGCCACCCCCAGCAACTACAAGAACATCAGTACTCACGGAAGATGGCGGAAACCATGTATACGTCGTCTGTCCACTGGCTGTACTCCCTGATACTAAACTTCCAAATTCTGGAGGTACCTCGTGGGACAGTGTGTCTGCATATATTCGACCATTTAGTGCGGCATTTGCTCGGTTTCCGTCTCCATAGTGGTTATCGAAGTTCCCATAGTGGAACGCCACTATATGTTCTCCCGGGATTGGTCCTTGAACCTTTGAAGTTGAAACCCGTGGACTACCCGTAATAGAGGTCACGTGGTTCCCCTGTCCTGAAATATCCTTCCACGACGATACCGAACCACTTGTCACCTCCGCCGATAACCCAGTGTACCACCCAACAAGACCCGAGATGGTATTAGGTGAACGTGGGTCACTCATACTTTACAGGAATAAAAAAAACACTTATGTTATATGTCCAGTACATTACCTATCACGAGTGGTCTCGTTGGTTGGTATAGGGGAGAGGAATGGAACGGAACATCCTGGCCAGACCGTTCAGGTAACGGGAATAACGTAACTTCAATATATGGAAATGTAGAGTCACAGGGACGTTTCATATATGGAAGAACAAATGACTATATGGTTTTTCCATCCGCAATTTTACCATCTACGTACACACTATTTCATATAGCAAAATACAACGGACCTGCGAAAGAGAGAATATTTTGTTCAAATGATTCTGTAAATTGGTTGTCTGGTTTTCATGGTAGAAAATCGGGTGTTGCGTTTCACAACGTCAATGGCTGGGTAACCCAAAGTACCTCTACATCTTTTCCATTAAGCGACGTGCTTATTTCAACTGATCAAAAAGGACTTTACAGAGGAAACGGTACAAATTTAGTAGTTAATGCATCTGGTGTTTCTTGTAATCTAAGAATAAACGGACAATATGGCGAATGGTCAGATTGGGCAGTCTCCGAAGTCATAGTTTATAACCGGGAACTTTCTTTATCAGAAATTCAGCAAGTAGAAGCGTACCTAAATGTCAGAAATGGGGAAATTGATTCAGAATCTATTCAATCACATTTAGGTGGTTCTAACCCTATTGCTTTGAGTGAATATTACGGTACATCGGGGTATATTCCAGGAAGTGGAACTATAAGCTTAAATAACTTTAGACGTTTCGCACAAGTTCCCTTAATTGGAATCACACCTAAAAATTTACAGGTTTATTTGGATGCTGCGGACTCAAGAAGTTATCCGGGTACAGGTACGACGTGGTACGATATAAGTGGAAATGGAAGAAATGGAACATGGACCAGTGTAGACCACCAACGTAATTATTTTGAAGCAAACGGGAGGTCGTGTTCAGGTCCAGCATCGAATAGTTTTGGGATATATAATAGTTCGGGTTACACAGTGTTTATTATATTTAATCAAAACACACTCGTAAACACAGGTTCGTTTAAATTTTATAGTAGCAATAACACAAGCAATTATCGTGGTATATTTGCACACTCCACTTGGGGTAATGGCAGTGTATATTTTGACCAGGGTGGGTGTTGTGGAACTGATACAAGAATTGTAGGTAGTGGAACTCCATTACCAAATCCGACAGGTACGTGGCACAGTGTCGCTGTCGTTCGGGAAACGGGTTCAAGTACGAGGTATTTGTATATAGATGGTAGTTCAGTTGCGTCAACAACGGCTGCCGCTCTTGATATAAATCTCAATTCCACTGCTGTAAATTATGTAGGTGATACAACTAACTATGACGGAACATGGGATGCGAAGGTTAAGTGTTTTTTAGCCTATAACAGACATCTCACATCAGGTGAGATTTCAGCTCTTCATAACACTTTGATCATCTAAACTCCTCATCCAAAACTTTATACATATGGTCCCATGAATACTTTTCCCTTAGGTACTCACGAGCATTTGGGAGCTCATCTGGATTTTTGAAACAGTACTGGAGATGGTCCGCAAAATCTCTATAATCGCAAAGGGCGGTTTCTCCGTCATGGTTTTCAACTTCGCCGATGCGGATCCATAGTTTAGGTTCTACAAAATGGGCATATGAGCCCATAGTTTCCTTGAGGGCTGGGATACCCGTCACAACTTGAGGCCGGTTGAGGTACATGTGCTCCACTGGGGTCAGGCCAAAACCTTCACCTCTGGTAGTACTGATGCCGACGTCACCTGCGTTGTATATATCGTTGACTTCTTCGTCAGTTAAGTGCATCGGTTTTGGACTAATGAAGACGTGGTGAAACACCACATGCTCAGCATCTATACCTCTACGTAGACACTCAGTTCTTACGTTCATTCCAATATCGATACCATCCGCACGAAATGACATACATCCGCAATAGAGTTTGATACGAGGATTCATATTCTCACGCTGTAAAAGTTCAAGGAACGCCTTGATCGTGGTCTCCCATACTTTACGCCCGGAGTTACGATTCATATTTACCACGAGAAAATCATCCGATTTGAAACCGGTTTTCACTTTCGCTTCTTCTTTCGGGATATCAATGAAACGTTCGAAATCAATACCATGTACCATCGTACTCACCTTCTTGGGGTCGAACTTCAAATCGTCGATCATATGATCTCTCCAGCAATCGAGAAATGTCCATATGTGGTCAAAGTCATACTTTTTTATAATTTCGAAAGTGTCGACATTTTGCCAAGGGTATACAAGGTCCAGGTATACGTACTTTTTGGGGGGCATATGCTCAGGAGGAATGAGCCGCATGATATCTCTAACAACATTCATGTCGTTGTAGTGAAAGATAGCATCTGGCTTCTCTTTAATGAGACTTGGTACAATTCCCTTATCACCAAAGCCACCGATAGATTCAGGATCGAGTTCTATCGCGTCAATAAAACGAATTCTTGGATCTATAAATCGGTCACTTATTTGCTGTCCTTTATAATTCTGAAAGGCATAGTACACGACTTCAATACCAGGGATAGATGCTAAATGATTAACCAATTTATTAGCGACACGAGCGTACCCAGTTCCCTGATTACAGTGCGTACACATAAAGAAAATCCTCATCTTGTATTTATCGTACGAGTATTGTTTTTAACTTATATAATTGGCCTGGTTTCGTGTAAACTTAATTAAAAGAATGTTGATTTACAATAAACAATGGGTGTCGTTATCAACGAAACGATTACACTCTCCAATGGTCTTACTGCTACGAATCCATATGCTTCTCTGGGAGAGAATAACATTAGAGTGGAGAAGCGGGTGGATGAGGATATGAACATCGACCCAGAAATTCATGCGGAAACAGTGAAGACCACGACCAAGTACTTCCTCAGTGGTAGCTTCAACATGTGGGTGAGCCAGGCGCTACGCGCGAGTGGTTCTGAGGATATTGGTGGTTTTGATGTCACGATTGAATCCGATACACCCCTCACAGGGAACGTTTATGATCTTCTTTACAACAAACTCAAAACCATGAAGACCTGCACTGATGCGATTTAAACCATTCGTTCCAATCAACGAAGTTGATTGTCCCTTTCCTCCTCTTTCTTACAATTTGTGTCCCAGATTGTAAGTCTCCATCCCAAGTGACGAAGTCACTTGTATCTAAGCCAGGAAGAAACCTTTGGTTTCGACAGCTTAAAAATAAACTCTCTATATAATATAAAATGTCTGGTGGTATCGCCCAACTCGTCGCTGTCGGTGCTCAGGATGTGCACCTCGTCGGTCAGCCCGAAGTCAGCTTTTTCAGGTCGACGTACAAGCGTCACACGAACTTCTCCCAAACTGTCGAGCGTCAGGTCATTCAGGGCAACGTCTCGAACAACGGTATGTCCACCATCCGCTTCGAGCGCAAGGGTGACATGCTCAACTATGTCTACTTCATGCCCATCGGTGTTGATGGCAGCAACGAGCCCATCGCCAATGTCGTCACCGACTGGACCACTGTCATCTCCAAGGTGGAGCTCCTTATCGGTGGTCAGGTGATTGACGAACATGATTCCCTCTATTCGACCCTGATTGCCCCCACTCTCTCTGCGACCTCCTCCTCCAAGTCGGTTTCGGCGCAACTTTATGATGGACTCAGTGCTTCCAAGTTCTACCCCCTCCGCTTCGCCTTCTGTGAGAACTGGCAGACCGCCCTCCCCCTCATCTCCCTCCAGTACCACGATGTCGAGCTTCGCATCACTTGGGGTGCCCAGGCCGCCGCGACCAAGTGGGAGGTCTACGCCAACTACGCGTACCTCGATACCCAGGAGCGTGAACTCTTCGCTGCCACCCCCCAAAACATGCTCATCACCCAGGTGCAGAAGGCGACCGCCTCTCGCTCGAAGATTCAGGAGCTCAACTTCAACCATCCTGTGAAGTACCTGGCGGCGGCGAATGGTACCACCGTCAACATTCTGGAACCCACCAACAAACTCAAGCTTCAGATCAATGGCACTGATGTGGCCGATTTCAAGTTCGCCGACCCCAACTTCACCGACGTACCTCTCTACTACCACACGTCGAACTCCAAGAAGCCAGCCCAGAATAAGTCCCTCTTCTTCTACCCATTCTGTCTCGACTCCGGTAAGCTCCAGCCCACTGGTACCCTCAACTTCTCTCGCCTCGATTCGGCTCGCATTGTGAGCGACAAGAAGGAGAACAACGATGACATCTACGCCATCAACTACAACGTCCTCCGTATCGAGAATGGTATGGCCGGTCTTTTATATTCTAACTAATTAGTAAACAATGTTTTGGAAGATTGTCTTCCTCCTCGCCATCGTTTTTGTATTGACGTACGATCCTAACTCCAGGACACTCGAGAAGTTTGTCGGTCAGCCCATGGCTGCTCCATCGACAGAAAAATCGTGTGAACACGCGCATTACGAAGCCGTCCAATTCGCTCAGACACCTTACCAATGCCCTCCCACAGGGAAGACTAAGATGGGTGCTGTGATGTAAAATACTTAAAAAGTAAAGCCCCCACTATAGTAATGATTCCCGTAAACCGTGAAACTGTCTTGACTGCTGCCACTATCGTGTGCATTCTCGGTCTCGTGTACCTTTTTAAGGAACTCAACAAGACCAAGGAGGAGATGGGCAACTTCAAGAACTTCTCGGCTCAGGTTGTTCGTCACTTGAGTCCACCACCCCCCATGAAACCCCAGCCCGTCCCAGAGCCTGAATCTGAGCCTGAAGCTGAGCCTGAACCAGAGGAGGTAAAATCCGAGGAATAAACATATTCCCTTATTGTAACTTGCGAATGCGCAATGAAAAAGTACAAAGCAATCGCAATACCCGTGACGTTCGTTGACGATACGCCACGGTTCCTCACTGTGAGGGACTGGAGATTTAAGGATTGGATTTTTGTGACGGGTGGATGTAGGCGGAGAGAGATTTATAACCCCCTTCGATGTGCTTTGAGGGAACTTGAGGAGGAGACCAGGGGTGTGGTTGCCCTCAAGAATGGGGAGTACACCGAGTTTAAGTTTGTAGTCAATGAGAGTCCCACAGTGGAACTCGAGTACAATGTATTCATCTTTTTCGTAGACTACACGAGGTCTGAGCAGTTAACACAAATTCAGTGTTTCTATGATGAAAAGCGAAAGACGACCATCAAGAAAATCATGAATCAGCCCATCAGGAAGACCCATGACGAGAATGATTATATGAGTTACGATACCCTCGAGGAGTTTAACACACGTAAACGATGGAAGCTCATCGTGGACAATGTCCTGAACAACCCAGAATTTTACGCGTGTATAAGTTCTCCAGATAGAAAAACCTTTTCTATAAAATAATGAAGTCGAAGGCTTTCATTTTAAGACAAATCGGTGAACTCTTGGAAAAGAATCGAGGTCTCTGTGATGAGGAGATTGAGGAGTGGTACAAGGAGAATGAGGATAAGACTGTTTACGAGCTTCTCACGATAAAGAAACACTTAAGTCAATCCCAAGAATTTCAGGACGTCTCCACGATGAGATGGTTTAGAGAATAGAAGCCTTAATCAAATATGTTTAAAAAGTGGTGTGCAACCCAAGGGTTCAACAATGCATCCAAGCTATCACATGTGCTTATGGACGGAGGTAAACTCTCCGTGCCTTTTGATAGGTTGAATGAATTTTATGAAAAATATGTGGAGGCGGTGCAGTCTGGAGAGACGCTATACGTCGTGGAACAGAAGACGGAGACGTACAACTTTTTCGTCGATATCGATTACAAAGCTCCCGAGGCTCTCGGAATTGATGATATTCAAGACATCTCCAAGGTTATATGTGACACAGTCAAGGGGTATGGTGGGAAGGACTGTATCGTCTCGGTCGCCATGCCTCGAGAGAGTGGAAATCTCATCAAGACTGGTGTACACTTGAATTGGGTGGGCTTCGTTGTTGACCAGACATCGGCACTCACTCTCAGAACCCACATCCTTGTTGCACTCTCGAAGTTTAAGGGAACCATAAAGTGGGATGACATTGTGGACTCTTCTGTCTACGGAAACGCCAAACGGAAGACAAAGGGGAGTGGATTTCGTATGCCGTGGTCACATAAGATGGAAAATAAGGTGACGCATCTTCCGTATCTACCCTTGTTCAGATACACGAAGGAACCTTTTTCAACCCTCATTCGCATCAACCAGGAACCAAGTGTCGAGATTCTTAAGATGGCTGTCGTACGTACAGATGCACCACAAAATGTTGTGATTGACGGTGATACGACACGGAAAGAGGGTTCTTTTACCGAAGAGCAGACGAAGGATGAGGTTCACGATGAGATGTTGAAGAATTCCATCGAGACGTTCGTCAGGAAGCATATGGAGGGACAGGGTGATGCATACGTCACTAAAATCTTCAAACACAAAACGTTGTACCTGGTGTCAACGACGTCGAGGTATTGTGAGAATCTCAAGAGGAAACATAATTCGAATCATGTCTGGTTTATCATCAGTGGAAGACGTATCTTGCAGAAATGTTTCTGTAACTGTCCAACTCTCAAAGGTAGAAGGGATGGCTTTTGTAAAGACTTTTGTGGACGTCATCACGAACTCCCCAAGGACATCTTCGAAAAGTTGTATCCAGAGAAGGAGGAGATGAAGAAGTGTCCAGAAATCAAGAAACCCCAGGAGAAGCCGAAACCCACCACCAATGTCAGACCTCAACTCGAAGCATTCATAAATAAGTTCATGAAAGCAGACCAAAACACAGGAATCGTTACTACGACGAGTAAGAACGGAGTCATGACAGTACTCACGACATCAAACTTTTGCGAAACAATCGGTGATAGACACGATGATAAACTCATGTCTTACGTAATCAAGAAGAATCAAATTACACAGAAATGTCCTAATTGCACATGTTCTAAGGCAAGAACACATGTTTTGCCTCAGAGTATTGTAAAGCTACTTAAACAGTAGTGTACTTAAAAACTCAAAATGATTACTCGTTCAGGACGTAAGATAAAGAAACCCGAATTGTTTGTACCAACTGAGGATGTCGTAAATGATGATTATGGTGATGAAGAGCATGATACTGACTTCGATTCTGACCTCGACACCGAAGATGAGGAATATAGCTCCGAAGAGGATGAGGACGACGAGGAAGACATGGATGAGAATGGAAATCTCAAGGATTTCATCGTCGATGATGAAAGTGAGTCAGAAGATGCTTAAAAAAAACAAATTCTATATTAGAAAATGGAATCTGAAATTGGTAATCCCATTGAATACAACCCTACCCTCGACCCTTTAAATCAGGATAAGATGGAAGAAGAGCATCAAGAACAGCAGCAGCCTTACTACATGGACTACCCACCTCCACCTCCACCTCCACCCCGAGAATCGGATAAGTTTGACTTTTCCAATATTGACAAGTCTACGTGGATTATCGCATTCGCAGTATTTCTTTTAGGCTTTTTTATGGGGAAAACCATGCAGCCAGTGATACTCAGATACACTTGAGTGTGGGACAAAGGTTCCGATGTCCCCATATATAGGTTCAATTTTACCAGTCTCATCGCGGTGCATTAATGGTGAGGGGTACATTGGGTGAATAAACGCATCACGTGTATCCTCAATAAATCCGGCAGTCGTAGAAGCCTCAGGCTCGGTTACTGTTTTGTTTTTTAAGTTATATCCTGGTTTAAAAAACAAAATAAAGAAGGCACCTACCAACAGTATGGTGACGATAATTGCAAACATCCCCGTTTACTGTATACATACATTTTTTCTAAAAGTGATATTTTAGAGAAATTGGGTGTAGTGTATCGATTCATTTTTAATTTTCTCCCTCCTCTTCCTCTTCCTTCACGTCTTCAAGCTCACGCTTCTTGCGACGCTCCTCAACCTCCGCAGCAACGATAGCGTCAGCCTCTTTGACAAGCTCTTCCATGGGGGTGTCGGGCTTCTCCTTCTTGAGACGCTCAAGAACATCGGCGGGGTGAGAAATGGGTGCCTCATCGGACTTTGTATAAAACTTGGAGTTCTCATCGCCGGGACTAATCGTATTTTTAGCCATCGCCTCCTTACGCTCGTTGAACATACGAGCCGCCTGAGCCTGATTCTCCTTGTAACCAACCATAATCTCTTCGAGCTTTTCGTTGGTGTAATGAACATCCTCAATCTTCGTGGGGTCAGGTGGAATGAGAAGCCACTTGTACATGTCTACAACATAGATGTCAAAAGTGGGGTCCTCCTTCTGAAGACGCTTGGCGTGGTTCGCTGCCTCGTCACGTGTTGCGAAAGCTCCACGAATCTTGATACCAAACTTATCACTCTTCTGGGGCGCCTCAGGTCCAATGATAGAGAGACACGCAAAAACCTGCCCGGGGACGGTGGTGTAGTCAGTTTCGAGAGACATTATGACTATTTTAGTAGTTAAAACTTTAAGCCAATGTTAATGTAACATGCATCCATTTTGGGATAAGCAACCCGTACCACGAGAAGGGGTCGGTTCGGGTGAAATTGAAGACACACGTGAAACTTCTAAGAAGACTACGAAACTTCCCGAAGGTTTTGTGTGGTCATCATGCAGTCTCAAAGAAGCTTGTGCCTTCCTCAATGCACACTATGTCGGAAATGACACATTCCGCATGGGATACAATGTCGATAACCTGAAGTGGTCTGTAAATGATAGTGTGGCTATTCGCCAATGTGATACAAACGAACTCGTCGGATACATCTCAAGTGCACCAGTGACTATGCGTGTCGAGACGAAATCTGTGAACATGGTACAGATTACGTATCTGTGTGTACACAAGGCATACAGGAGTATGAATTTTGCCCCGATACTCATCACTGAAATTAAGCGTCGTGCCAACAGAAAGGGGGTATGGCAGGCGATTTACACTGCACAGACCAAGATTCCTACACCGATAACTAAAGCGCACTATTGGCACCGTTTTCTAAATGTCAGACGTTTAGTGAAGACTGGATTTCATCAAACAAATCGACTTCGTGAAAGTTACTATGAAGTGCGGGGTCCATGCAAGTGTCTGTGGAGAAAGATGACTCCAGAAGATGTACCAAAGGTGACTCGACTTCTTCAGGAATACATGTCTAAGTTCAAAGTCGCACCTATCATAGATGAGACCTATGTGAAGACATGGCTTCTTCCAATTCATTCGTACGTAAACGATACGACAGATGACTTCATTTCATTCTATGATGTACTGTATGACCGTATTGATGGTACCGATAGCGTTAGACAGGTGTACAAATTTCATATCGTGGGTGATGTCTACAACGATGCCTTCCTCCTCGCGAAGAATTTGGAATATGACGTCTTCAATACCCTTGATGTTGGGGTTGATACAGACTCTTTAGAAAAGTTGAAATTTCTTAAAGGGACTGGATTCGTGTATTACTATTTGTGGAACTGGAACCTTAGTGAACGCATCGAGCCTAAAGAAATCAATCATATCATCCCATAATGAGGATAGGTGGTACAGGAGGTGCGAACACCAATGCGAGTGGAAGACCCTTTGAGGAGTGTTTTCGACCCACTGGAACGCGTATCATCGGTGGTAAATCGTTCACGTACTTTACCCAAGATGAGTTTGTCAGGCATATGAGAGACCTCAAAGACCCACAGTGGGAACATAAGAAGAAACCCGACGGCGCTCTCGTCAGTGATGATAAGAAGACCATCTTTATCATCGAGTGTAAGCATCAGATTGTTCCAGGTTCCGTTGATGAAAAAATTCGAGGTGGACCATGCCTCCTCTATGAGTACAAGAAGCTTTACCCAACCGTTGAAAATTTCAACTTAATGTTTATTGTCAATGACTGGTGGTTTAGTAAGAAAAAATATGAAATTCCTATCGGGTTTAACGAAGAACACGGGATACCGGTATTTTTCGCGAAACATGATTCAAAATGGAAAATTCATTTAAGGAACTGGACCCTTTACCCAGCTTTCTACAGTGTCGATGAAGAGGCTATTTTTGAGTGGATGACGAAACAAGTACTTCAGTCGTCGTAGAGTCAGGTTTCTTTGAATGTATCGCACGCCTTGCTTGTAGTTCCTTAATGTTGTAATCAGAAAATGCCTCAGTCACCAAATCAACCTTCGCGTTGCTCATGACAAAGTCTGCCCCTGAGTTCTTAGTTAATTCAAATAAATCCTCATGGTCTTTCAATCCGAAGCCATCTTTCGTATATCCCACGAAAGATGTTTTCGTCTCTGGCGCATAAGGTGGGTCGAGGTACACGAAGTCACCCTTACCCACATTTTTGAATGCCTCCCTAAAGTCACATTGCCTAAACTCCACATTCCTGATGAGTTCACTCACACCAATAAGTTCGTCGAGTGTCATGAGTGTGGGTGTCGTCTTGTAATGACCATAAGGTACGTTGAATCCGTTTGGACCCTCCCTATACACACCTCTGAAACACGTCTTGTTGAGAAACACAAACATCGCTGACCGCTCGGGGGTCTCCTCCTTCTTGGTGTTAAACTTCTGACGAGTCCAGTAATAGTAATTTTCTTTGGACTGTTTCGCCTCAGATACGGTCTTCGGTGAGCGATTGACATCAGAGCCTTTACATGCATCATATTCTGTGAAGAGCTTCTTGAGGTGTTTATGTACAACCTCTGGGCTTGTTTGGATATTCTTATACAATTCGATGAGAGACCCATTGAGGTCATATGCACATACTTTGCCTGTGGCAAGACCTTGGGAGAGGATGCTCAAGAGAACACTTCCACCACCGACGAACACTTCATGATAATCCCTAATTTTTGTAGGAAATGAACCTAAGACATCACTCAAAATCTGTGATTTACCACCAACCCATTTGATAAAAGGTTTCATGTTTTGATTTCACATTAAAGTTTTAACCTCATCATCAAATATGGAAGAGATTCGAAAGAACCACAACGACGCCAAGAGAGAGTTGATACAATCGGTGACACAGAAGGGGTATCACATTCTCGATGTCGGTTGTGGTTTCGGGGGTGACCTTCAAAAATGGCACAAGTGTGGAGCAAACATAAATATGTGTGACCCAGTCCCCGAGGCACTAGAGGAGGCGCGGTCTCGGGCCAAAAACATGCACATGCGTGTCAATTTCTACGAGGGTGACATCCATCAATGTCCAAACAGAAAGTTTGACGTCGTGTGTTTCAACTTTTCACTTCACTACATTTTCGCCTCCAGGGAACTCTTCTTCAGTTCGATACGTGAAATCAAGAAACGTATGAAAAATGGTGGCACCTTCATAGGCATCATACCAGATTCTGAAAAGATATTTTTCAATACCCCCTATCAAGACGAGAGTGGAAACTTTTTCAAAATGCGTGACCACGGGAATGGGGGATTTGGTGAAAAGTTGTGGGTAAATCTGGTGGACACACCATACTATGCAGATGGACCCAAACCTGAACCAGTGGCGTACAAAGACCACCTGGTGACACACCTAGAAGAATTGGGTTTTAGGTTACATCTTTGGGAGGGGCTAACAGGGAATCCCATCTCAGAGTTGTATAGTAAATTTATCTTTGTTTATAACAGATGATTGTTTTGGCTTTACTTATCCTCGTCAACTTGTGGCTTCTTCAACAGACCCAGCAACCTCGGGAACTCGTGGAAGTCAAAGAAAAGTACAAAGTTCTCAGGGAACACCTAAAGGAGACCAAGAATGAAAAGTATCACATGCTGTACCGTTGTATCCCAATCACGGGTATGAAACGGATGGATGGTTCGGTGGGTTCGAACACGAACAAGGGTGGTGAGATTGTCGTGTGCTTGGATGGTAACACTAATGAAATCTTCCATGTCTTGATTCATGAACTGACACATTGCACTGTTAAGGAATATTCACACTCTCAAGAGTTTTGGGACAACTATACCGAACTTCGCGATATGTGTATAGAGTTGGGTATCTATGAGCATATACCAGATAAAACCAAGTTCTGTGGTCAGCACATTCAGGATAAATAATATCGGTCTACTTTAAATGAAAACACCTCTGAGTTTTTTATTGATGGCTATCACCTACTGGATAGCTATATATGGTGTGACTCTCGTTCCTCAACATGTGGATAACTACCAGTTCAATCTATTTTGGTTGACCCTCGTCATCCCCAACGTTCTCCGTCTCGTGGTTGGAAACATCCCACGACTGGCAGTTGACCGCCTTTTCTTCCTGTCTACGACATTGATTGCCTGGGCATTGACTTATAGCATTAACTTAATTTCTAAGGAGACGAAGGAGGGTATTAAGAGTTCTACTGCTGACAAAAGTAAGAAACTGAAAACGAGTTTCTTACTCATGGGGACATTCGCAGCTGGTGCGTTGATTACATATTACGTGGGTATCGATACCTCAATCTATAGCAATATGGGTTGGGAAACACCTGTTTAAGGCTTGACGATGTAGTCTTTCACAAAGAAGAAAACAATAGAAGCCACGGCGCCAGTGGCGGCTAGACCAACCACGCTCCTACCCCCCTGTTCGTTAAGGAACTTGGGGATAGAAGTCGCCAAACGGTCTTGTACAGGCTTGCTCACAGCGGCGGCGGCACACACACCCGCAACGAGAGCAACGAGCTGGTCATCAGTGAGGTTCAGGGGGTTCTTCTTAGTGGGTTCCTGTACCTGTTGGGGGGAAGGATACGCACCCTGGGGTTGAGGAGCAGTCATTTGAGGCATCATACCCTGCATCCTGGGTTCATCAGTCATAATAGGGGGTTCCAGCATGATATCGTTAATGGGAGTGGAGTCCATCGTCTCTTTACTTTGACTCATATTTTTTTCAGATGTAAAAGACACAGATGGGTTAGTGTTGAGGGGAACCATTCCTTCTCCGTTATCTGATAAATTCATGGTATTCACTTGGTCTGAAGCCATTTAGTATAGTCATATGTTTTTGAATCCAAATCTCAACGCGTCTTTGTGATTTTGAGGTTTGTCTTTTTTGTTGCCTTCTTAGCATCATCCTCCTTCTGCTCCAAGTGTTTGGGGTTGTACATCTTCTTGTGTAGTCGCCAAAGATCAGGACCCCCAACCCTAAAGTTTTTCCTGATGGTCGCCTTGTACCAAAACACACAATCCTGAATCTTGTTAGACTTGACTGTATTGTCTAACACGAGACACTCATAGTTTTCAGTACAGGCATCCATGACTTTACAAAACATATCGAACGACGGAAAAATACCAAAGAAGGATTTGTAAAGTTTCTCTCTGTTTTGAATAATGTTCTCCCTGAGTATAAACACGTAGTCAACATTAGCTCTAAGCGCTGGTGGTAAATCCATCACATACTGCATTGTCAACATGAAGAAAATCTTCCAATGACGACCATTCATGAAACATTGACGAATACATGTATCCTTCAGGAACTTTGAGTCATACATACAGTCATCTAGAAGCATGAAGGCTCCACAATTATTCTTTCCCGCACCCACCAACTTTCTCTGCCTCGCCATCACCCGCTCTATAGCGTCTCTGTCATAGTCACCGTAAATGAACAGGTCTGGAATGAAATCAGAATAAAAGTGATTTCCTTCCTCTGTACCTGACAGTACAATACCTGCTGGAAGATGTTTCTTATGGAACATGATATCCTTCACAAGTGTCG
>Ga0209659_1001122_pt1 | contig 16030 bp, 11 predicted proteins | sample SaaInlLV_10m_DNA_FD_184658 | JGI IMG/M metagenome (GOLD analysis project Ga0209659, IMG submission 184658) | Marine microbial communities from expanding oxygen minimum zones in the Saanich Inlet - SI072_LV_10m_DNA (SPAdes) (version 2) | ecosystem: Environmental > Aquatic > Marine > Intertidal... | reverse complement strand
TGCACTAGCTTTTTTAAAGTCTTTTTTAGGACCACCACCATACCAAAGGTAGCTATCGACATTTTGCCCTAAAAGCGTAACTTCTTTAAAGCCATTTTCGGCAAGATTACTTACTTCGGCTAATATACTTTTGGGGTCACGGCTTCGTTCACGCCCACGGGTGAAAGGCACCACGCAGAACGTGCACATATTATCACAGCCACGTGTTATGGAAACAAAAGCGGTTACCCCATTGGATTGCAAACGTACCGGTTGCACATCGCCGTATGTTTCTTCTTTTGAAAGAATAACATTAACAGCATCCCTGCCTGATTCAACTTCTGCAACAAGATTAGGAAGGTCTTTGTAGGCATCGGGTCCTACTACTAAATCCACAATTTTTTCCTCTTCTAAAAAAGCACTTTTGAGTCGTTCGGCCATACAACCCAATACGCCTACTTTTAGTTTAGGGTTGGATTTTTTTGCTTTTTGAAAAGTGGTAAGCCGTTTGCGAACGGTCTGTTCTGCTTTGTCTCTTATGGAACATGTGTTGACCAGAATTAGGTCGGCTTCGTTAAGCTCGTTCGTTGTTTGATAGCCTGCTTCTCCCAAAATGGAAGCTACAATTTCACTATCTGAAAAATTCATTTGACAGCCGTAAGATTCAATGAACATCTTTTTCGTGGCCTTGTTGTTTGGTTCGTTAGCAACGGACAGTACCTCGCCATTGTAGGCATTTGGATTTTTGGTATCGACAACAGGCGTGTTAGGCATGCATTTATTTTTTTGAGCATACAAAAGTACAAAATATCATCGAAATTGACATTTTGTCAGGTTGTTGAGTTTTAATGCTTTTAGTGGGGCAGTCTCGGTTTTAGCAATCCGTAGCAATATGTGCCAAGAAGTGCAAAAACAAAAACCACAAGTAGTGGCAGATAGCCTGCGCCAATCAGCACATAAATAGGACCTGGACAAGCGCCTGTAAGTGCCCAGCCTAAGCCAAAAATACTTCCGCCATAAAGAGATGCCTTAATGTGTTTGGGCTTAGGTGCGATCTGAATTTCTGTTCCAAAAAAGGAGCGCATGTTATTCCGCTTTATCAGTTGTGTGATAACAACTCCCAGCGCTACAGCAGCCCCTATGATTCCATACATATGGAAAGATTTAAATTGAAACATTTCATAGATCCGGAACCAGGAAGCGGCTTCAGATTTAATCATAATGATGCCAAATAAAATGCCGATGGAAAAGTACAATATTGTTCGTTTCATAATATATAAGGCAGTATTAGGTGGTTCATAAGTAGTCCGCCAACAAAGAATCCAATAACAGCAACAAACGATGGCCACTGTAAGTCACTAAGGCCTGAAATCGCATGACCAGAAGTACAGCCACCTGCATACCGTGTTCCAAAACCAATTAAAAAACCGCCCAGAGCCAGAAGCACAAGGGTTTTAGGCTGCGTTAGCGCTTCTATGCCAAACAGTTCTGGTGGCATAAATTCAACTCCAGCGCCTGAAATCCCCATTTGATTAAGTTCGGTGACTACATCAGGGTGGATCATGCCTACACTGCCATTAGTCATGTATGTGGCTGCTATAAACCCTCCTACAGCTGCTCCTAAAGCAACCAGTAGCCCCCATCGGTTTGCTTTCCAGTCTCCAGCAAAAAAGGGAATTTTTTTACCGGCACCCGCCATGGAACACATGGTTTTTAGGTTTGTAGACATTCCAAAGCGCTTTTCGCTAAAGAGCAGCAAAAAAAGTACAACCGCAATAGCAGGTCCACCAACATACCAAGGCCAAGTTGCTAAAATTAAATCCATAGTCAAATATATTTCCCAAATATAATGTGAATAATGTAGCACGAACAAAAATATTTTGTTGGGCAACAACGAAGAAATTTCAGCTTTTTTTTATCGCTTAGGCACGTCACTATTTTCACAAAACATAAATTCGCCTACTTTTGTTCTCTTAAAAGTTACACATGTCCAAGAATCTAGTCATCGTTGAATCACCCGCAAAAGCCAAAACAATAGAAAAGTTTTTGGGGGATAAATTCAAAGTGGTGTCTAGCTATGGTCACATCTCCGACCTTCCTGCCAAAGAGCTGGGGGTAGATATCACAGGCGACTTTAGCCCAAACTATATTGTAAACGACGACAAGAAAAAAGTCGTGCGAGAACTACGCTCACTAGCCAAAAAAGCAGAAACCATTTGGCTTGCCAGTGATGAAGACCGAGAAGGAGAAGCCATTGCTTGGCACTTGGCACAACAACTTGATTTAAATCAACAGAACACCAAACGCATTGTATTTCACGAAATCACAAAAGACGCCATTCAGAATGCGGTCCAACATCCAAGGTCTATAAATCAACATTTGGTAGATGCCCAACAAGCACGTCGTGTTTTAGATCGCTTGGTGGGTTACGAACTTTCGCCCATTCTTTGGCGCAAGGTAAAAGGAGGTCTTTCTGCGGGTCGTGTACAATCAGTCTCCGTTCGCATCATTGTGGAAAGCGAACGTGAAATTGAAGCGTTCACGCCTAAAGCATCATATAAAATTCAAGCTGTTTTCTTGACAGATTCAGGGAAAGTCATAAAAGCATCATCTGCTGCTACTTACGAAACTGCGGAGGAAGCAAATGCCTTTTTATCCCAAAACATAGGCGCTGCTTTTACAGTTTCAAATTTGGAAAAAAAGCCAGCACGCAAATCGCCAACGGCCCCTTTTACCACTTCGACCTTACAACAAGAAGCTTCTCGTAAACTTGGTTTTTCAGTAAGCAGAACCATGTCGAATGCACAGCGTTTGTATGAAGCAGGGCATATTACTTATATGCGAACGGACAGTGTTAACCTTTCTAAGCAGGCTTTAAACGAAGCACGTGAGGTCATCACCAATTCCTATGGCCCCGATTTTGCACAAACACGTGTGTTTAAAACGAAAAATAAAGGTGCCCAAGAAGCCCACGAAGCCATACGTCCAACCAAACTGGCGAAGATGCGTGTTGATGCTGCACCGGATGAGCAGCGCCTGTATGAGTTGATATGGAAAAGAACCATCGCCTCTCAAATGAGCGATGCCAAATTGGAGCGTACGGTTATTCAGATTAATGCTGATAAGCATGATAAGAAATTTACTGCTCGTGGTGAGGTAGTTACTTTTGAAGGCTTTCTAAAAGTATATTTTGAAGGAAAAGACGAAGAGGAGGATGCAAAAGAAGGCTTATTGCCCAAAGTTATTCAAAATGAGCAGTTAGCCGCTAAAACCATTACGGCCACAGAAAGATTTACCAGACCCCCTGCTCGCTACACTGAAGCCTCTCTTGTAAAACGCCTTGAAGAACTGGGTATTGGACGTCCCTCGACTTACGCTCCCACAATTACAACAATTATCAATCGCAAATACATTGAAAAGGGAATTGTTGAGGGGGATGAAAGAAAATACACCCAAATGGTTTTAATGCAAAATGACATTAAAAAAGAAATACTCACCGAACGTGTTGGCTCTGAAAAAGGCAAGTTGGTTCCTACTGATGTAGGCATGCTGGTCAATGACTTTTTAGTAAAAAACTTTCCACGTGTTGTAGACTATAATTTTACAGCTAAAGTGGAGCAAAGCTTTGATGCGATTGCACTTGGCAATGAAGATTGGAAAAGCATGATGAAGGCATTTTACAAGGATTTCCACCCTGTTGTTGAAGATGTCAAAGAAAACGCCCAGCGTGAAATTGGCGAGCGTATTTTAGGCGTCGATCCTAAAACGGGACGTCAACTTAGTGTTCGATTAGGTAAGTTTGGTGCCATGGCTCAAATAGGAACTGCTGAAGAGGAAGATAAACCCTTGTTTGCCAGTTTGCATCCCGACCAACAGCTGACAAAAATTACTTTTGAGGAAGCATTGGACTTATTTAAACTCCCCTTGCATTTGGGCGAATTTGACGCTGAAGCGGTTGAAGTTAACAATGGACGTTATGGGCCTTATGTGCGTCACGGAAAAACATTTATCTCGTTGCCAAAAGGGAAAAATCCCTTGTCAACTTCTCTAGAAGAAGCCATAGAATATATTAAGGAGAAGCGCATCGCTGATGCGCCCATTGCTACTTACGAAGAACTCCCAGTTACCAAAGGGGTTGGGCGCTTTGGTCCTTTTATCAAATGGAATGGCTGGTTTGTCAATGTTTCAAAGAAATACGATTACGATAATTTGACAGATGCAGATATTGCCCAATTAATTGAAGATAAAAAGAAAAAAGAAGCAGAACGCGTTGTCCATAATTGGGAAGATGAAGGCGTAAGAGTTGAAAAAGCACGTTGGGGCAGGCATAATATTATCAAAGGCAAGCAAAAAGTCGAACTTCAAAAAACGATTGATGTATCAGAAATGACGCTTACACAAGCGATGTCTTATCTTGAGAAGCAAAAGCCCAAGAAGAAAAAGCGTGCCAAAAAGAAATAAAGGTGGATTTTGACTTTTTAAATCCGATTGACGATCGACTGTTGGCACACAACCTAATGCTGCCAGATCAAGTTATAGGGCGCAACCTTCGTATTCATACCCAAAAAGACGGCATTCCTGAATTGACAGATGTGAGTGTTGCCATGGTGTCTTTAGAGCCGCGACTGGTCAAGGGAGAACCGCTGCATTTGCGTTTTCGACAGCAATTTTATCAACTTTTTAATGGAAATTGGGATTTTATATGCGCTGATCTTGGTGTGTTGCACAGCGTAGACCATCCCAAGGACACCTTATTTGCATTAAAATCATTGGTAAAAGAATTGCATCAGCGTAACATACTTACTGTTGTTGTTGGCGGTGAGCAGGAAAATACCCTTGGTATGTTTAGGGGATTGAGCGGCATGAATACGTATGTCAATTTAACTTCTATTGATGCGCGTTTTGATTTTGGAGAGCCTGGTGTTTTGGTTTCAGATGATAGCTATATGTCAAAAATAATAACCGAGAAACCAAACAACTTAAAGCAGTTTACCAATATTGGCTATCAATCATACTACATTTCACAGGAAGAGTTAGATCTGATGCAAAAACTCTTTTTTGATGCCTATCGTTTAGGGGATATATCGGCTGATATACACGAGTCTGAACCAATTTTAAGAGATACAGACATACTTTCTGTTGATTTGAATGCTGTCAAAGCAAGCGAATTGGATAATACCAAGGGCTTGCCTAACGGTTTTGATGGCGCACAAATTTGCAAGCTTATGCGTTATGCAGGCTTGAGTGATAGGCTTAGTGTTTTGGGTGTATTTAATATATCAGACAGCCTAAGAACGGATCAGTTACTCGCACAAATGATATGGTATGTGCTCGAAGGATATTGTCACCGCGTGAACGAATATCCATTTTCAACACACGAAGTTTGCACAAAATTCGTTGTTCCACATGACCAAACGGAGCTCATTTTTTACAGAAGTGAGAAAAGTCAGCGCTGGTGGATTGAAGTTCCAAAAGAGGGTAAACATAATAATAATGACCTAGTTACGTTATTACCATGTGCTGAAAAAGACTACCGATTGGCGCAAAAGGGGGAAGTTCCTAGCCGTTGGTGGAAATCAGTTAAGCGAAGTATGCATTAAATTCCATATTTTTACGCGTGATTTTGTTTTTTGAAAAGTGAATAATATTTAAAATGGAATGAGAAAGGTACCGCTATTTTTTCTTGCCGCATTGACCTTAATTGGTTGTGGTAAATCAAATCAAGGTGAGCTTATTGGTATAAAGCAAAAAAAGTTTTATCCTCAAAAGCCACACGGAATGGTTTTAGTTCCTGGCGGCTCATATATCATGGGATCTTCTGATGAAGATGTTTTAGCGGCTAACGATAATCCAACTCAAACGGTTAGTTTGCGATCTTTCTGGATGGATGAAACAGAAATTACCAATGGAGAATACCGTCAATTTGTAGAATGGGTTAAAGATTCTATCATTCGTACTGAACTTGCAAAAGCCGCCTTATTAAGTGGTGGATATTTCTCTGCTTCTGAGTTCCCTACTACTGATGATGAAATAGATGAGAACCCTATTTTAGCCTATTTGCCAAAATATGACATGGATGCATTAGAAGACACTGATGACGAGGATAAAAGTGGCTACCAACAATTCTTAGAAGAAAATTTTTCAGACGTAGTTTCAAATTATTATGAAACAGAAGAAGCGCCTGACTCCTTGTTTCATTACAGCCTTCCCTTAAATAGAGATGTTGAAATTATTAAAGATCGTGAGGAGTATCCAAATGCAGAATATGCTCGTGTCATAGAAGAGATTATCTATTTGCCAGAAAGCGAGTGGTTTGCTGGAGACCCTGTAATCAACACTAAATTATTAAAATATCGTTTTAGTAGCATGAATCTTGAGAAAGCAGTTCAGAATCCTGACAGTGCACGATCTGCTTTTGCACGCTATGAAACACATGAAATCTATCCGGACACAACAGTTTGGATAAAAGATTTTAAATACAGTTACAATGAGCCTATGCACAACGATTATTTTTGGCATAAAGCTTATGCCACCTATCCAGTTGTAGGAATTAATTGGAATCAAGCACGCGCATTTGCCCATTGGCGCACGAAAATCAGAAATGATTACTTAAAAAGCAGAAAAAAGCGAAAATCTACCATAGGCAGATTTAGGCTTCCAACTGAAGCGGAATGGGAGTATGCTGCGCGTGGTGGTTTAGAATCGGGTACGTACCCCTGGGGAGGTCCATATCTAACTGATGACAGAGGATGCTTCATGGCTAATTTTAAACCAAAACGCGGTAACTATGTTGCGGACGAGGCGCTTTACACTGTCGAAGCTAACTCTTTTGAACCCAATGATTACGGTCTCTATAATATGGCTGGAAATGTGTCGGAATGGACAAATTCAACCTATGCAAAAGCTACGTATGACTTTACTAGTTCTGTTAATCCAAACTATGAGAGTTATGATGATAGACAAAAAGTAATTCGCGGCGGTTCATGGAAAGACGTAGCCTATTATCTACGGGTAGCCGCTAGAGATTATGAATATTCAGATAGCGCTAGAAGTTATATTGGCTTCCGTTTGGCGAGAAACTATTTAGGAACAAACAACATTCAACAATAAAATAATATGAAAAAAAATAAATTTCCTATCCCAGAAAATGTATTAGAACTCCTGTTTGGATTAGGAGCTGCTGTAGTGATTATTGGCGCATTGTTAAAAATAACCCATGGAGAGTTTATTTTTTCCGGAAATACTTGGCTAACAGTTGGTCTAATTACGGAAGCAGTAATTTTCTCCATAACTGGATTTAGAGGTTTTATTATGTTACGCGACAACGCTCCTGTAACCACAACAGAAGATGTAACAGATCTCTCTGGTGTAGCTCAAGAAGCTTTGGCATTGAAGACAGCCTATCAAAAAGCAACGTTACAACTCGAGACGCTAGGAACAAGCCTCAGTAGCGCAGTTAGTGCAACGGGTTCTTTAGAAGTTCCTTCCGAATTACCTGAGAATATGTTAAATTTAAATTCCAATGTTTCGCAAACAAACCAAGCATTAGAGCAGTTATCTGCTGCTTACAATGCGACCAAAGATGCAGTTGCAACGGAACCAAAAGCGCATAGTGATGTAGTTGCAAATATGAATGCACTGCACGCTGAACTGGCGACAATGAAAAATACCATTGCAGATCTTAATGCCAAATATGCCGATATTTTAGGCGCAATGAAAAACTAAATATGGCAGGAGCAAAACAGGATACTCGTCAAAAAATGATCAACATGATGTACCTCGTGTTCATTGCCATGTTGGCTTTGAACATTAGTAAAGAGGTATTGGCTACGTTGGGGTTGATCAATGATGATATTGCTGCATCTACGCAGGATATGATAAGCGATAGTAATGAAAAGTATACGCTTTTTAGCAATAATAGCTCAAATGAGTACTATAGGTTAGCTACTGAAAGTACGCCCAAAATTCAAGCTATTGCTGATGAATATTTCAATTACATTGAGGCATTAAAAAAGCGCTTGATGGCCACCAGTGAAAGCGGTTATAAAATTGCACGTGAAAACAAGCAAACCAAAGAACTAGATTCGGTTGTTGACTACCAAACCATGGACAAGTCACAGTATTTGGATGAAATATTATTTTTTGGAGGTAAATATTCAGAAGAAGGTCAGGAATATGTTGATCAATTTTCCTCCTATATTCCAAAACTTCAGGAAGTATTGGAAGAATTTATTGCCGCGGATTTAGCTAAAGACCCGCCCACCGATGACAGTACTTATGGTCAATATATTGATTTTGATTTCTCTGTGCTTACAGATCTTGAAAAACGCTTTGCTTATGAAGAAATGGTGCTCAATAGAGAAGGTAAATATTCACCTTACCTAAATTATCATTTTGAAGGTTTTCCGCTCATAGCATCGCTTTCTAAGCTTACCAAATTACAGTCAGATATCCGATTTGTTGAGAATAAGATTCTGGAGAATATGTTAACAACCATCAACGAACACGAGGGGGGTATAAGCGCCAATACATACCAGACATTATTGGAATCTTCCAAGTCATCCTTCTACACAGGAGAGCTTGTTGATGCATCCGTTGTTATGGGAAAAAAGGACGCTAACTTTGTACCAAGCCGTGTTGAGCTTTTACTCAACGGTAGCGCAATAGTAGAAGGAAGAGACTTTGACATTGCAGGTGGTGGTATTAAGTTGAAAAAGCGCTTTTCTAGTCCTGGTTCTTATAAGCTTACGGGTAAACTATTTTTTGAACGTAATAAGATTGAACAGTCGGTAGATGTGGCACAAGTCATTTCTGTAATTGACAAGCCCAATGACGCCGTTATTTCTGCAGACCAAATGAAAGTTGTTTATCGTGGATTACCTAATGACCTCTCAATTTCTATTCCAGGGATCCCAAACAACAAACTAAGCGTTCGTGCTACTAACGGTAAAGTACGTCGTAAAGGATCTAAATTTGAGGCTATTCCAGATGGAGATAAGGTAGGGGAGAGTATGCGTATTTTTGTTTCTGGCGAAATTAATGGCGCTACCATCAATGCGCCTGGTCAAGATTTTAGAATTAAACCTTTACCACCTGCCCTAGGATCAATTGATTTAGGAGAGCGACTAGGTAAATTTGATAGCGGAGAAATTATTCGGGAATATGTGCCGTCAGGTTCAATTGCTGCTAAATTCCCTGATGATTTCGATTATAATCTAAATGTTATCGTAACTAGTTTTAACATCAAAGTAGGGAGTAGAGCTGCAATACCTATTAATTCTAATAGAATTAAAGACTCACGCGTAATTCGTTCGTATTTAGACAATGCATCACGTGGAGATATTATTTTTGTTTATAATATTGAAGCTCAAGTCAAGACCGAAACTCAAATTATAGACGATATTAAAGTAACAGACTTTGCCCTAACAATTAAATAATGAAAACGAATCTAAATGCTGTTTTGTTACTCCTGTGCTGTAGTGTGTTTCTGCAAGCTCAAGTAAATGTACTCAATGCTGATAAGCCCTCTGAAATAGGTGTTTTATCGGAAGAACAAATCGAACAGCTTTCTGATAAAAAATACTTAGAGTATCCTTACGTAGATGAAAAGGATATCATGTGGAGTAAGATTGTTTATGAAGAGATTGATTTAAGTGAAAAATTTAATCATCCATTACTTTTCCCAAAAGATGGGCTTTACACTAGCGAACGAAAATCCCTTTGGCGTACCATAAAGGAGGCAATCCTTGATGGACGAGTTCATGATATTTATAATGATGCAAATCCTAATTTTACGGAGCTTTTTGATAAGGAAACATATCTAAAGCGCCTTGAAAATCGTGATGGGCCAGAAGTAGTACCGCTTAAGTCTTTAGATATTATCTCGTATAAACTCAAGGGTATATGGTATGTTGATAAACGTATCGGTGAGCTTCGCTATAGATTACTTGGTATTATGCCTCGTGGTAAAGACATGAATAACCTCGGCAGTGATGAAGCTGTGGACTTATTTTGGTTGTGGTATAAGGATCTACGCCCTATTCTTCATGAACAACTTGTTTTTGATGATCGAAACAATGCGAGTCGTATTTCATTTGATCAACTCTTGACTTCTAGAAGATTCACTGCGCGTATTTATGCTATTGATAATGTTTTCAACGACCGCCCTGTTGATCAATATGTTGATGATCCCTTTATGCAGCTTATTGAATCTGAAAGGCTTAAGAATATTATTCGAGACTTTGAACAAGACCTTTGGTCTAACTAACTAATCAAAACCCACTCCTGTGGGTTTTTTTATGCAACACGATGTACTTATTGTGGGTTTTGGTCTTGCCGGTTGGGCACTGACGGAAGTTTTGAAACAGCAGGGAAAGTCCTTTGTTGTTTTTGACGCAAAAAAACAATCAAGTTCTAGTGTAGCTACGGGTATTTACAATCCCGTTGTGTTGAAGCGATTTACCGCTGTTACTCATGCACAAGAGCTAATGAATTTTTCCATTCCTTTTTATGCTAACACAGCGAATGGTAAGTTTCAGCATCCCATGTCCATATATCGTGTTTTTGCCAAAGCGGCGGAACAAAATAAGTGGATGGAGGGTTTAAGTAAGACTGCCTTAAGCCCTTATATGTCTAGTAAAGTACATGAACAAAATATTCATAATATCGTAACACCTCATGGTTTTGGTAAAGTGCTGCATACGGGTAGGATTGATGTAAATGGTCTTTTGCATCATGCAAGTCATAATCTCATCAAAACCCATTCTTTTGTTCAACAACAATTTGACTATGATGTTTTAAAAATTACTAGCGGAGGTATTGTCTACAAGCAATGGACAGCCAAGCATATTATCTTTGCTGAGGGGTTAGGTGTTAAGCACAACCCTTGGTTTGCAACACTTCCTATTGTGCCAAATAAGGGTGAATGGCTAGAAGTTTTATGCAAAGGGCTTCAGCTAACACAGATGATTAAAGGGAGTGTTTTTATTGTACCCTTGGGTAACGATAGATATCGCGTGGGGGCTACTTATGCGCGTACCTTTGAGAGCTCTACGCCTACAGCTGCAAATCGAACATGGCTAATTAACCAATTTCAGAAATACACAAAACTACCTTTCGAGGTGCTTTTTCATGGCGCTGGATTACGTCCAACTGTTCCCGACAGACGCCCCGTTATAGGTACACATCCCAATTTTCGTTCTTTAAGCTGTGTAAACGGATTGGGCTCACGCGGGGTGTTGTGGGCACCATTTCTCGCTGATCAATTGGTAAAGCATCTTTATTCAGATACTCCTTTACCTGAAAATCTTCAAACAACGCGTTTTATGACCTTCTGATATCCCATAGCTTATTAACAAAAAGCGGTTTTTTGATCTATAATCGTTGATTAATGCATTTTATTTTTGCTTTTTTGCTACGAAGGGACATGCGTTGTGTTAAAACGTAACAAACACATTATAAACAAGTTAAGTATTTACAGAAAAAATCATGATGGAATTAGCTGTTATTTTTGACTAAATTTTAGAATATGTGAATAAAATGCGCATTTTTATGACAGTTACAGGTTAGATGTATACTTTTTTTAGTAACTTTATGAAAATTAAATAAATATGGCTTACTCATTTGAAAACAGTAAAGGTAAAACGTATTACCTGCATACTAAAGATGTAACACTTAAAGGTGGAAGAAACCAAACCATTTATTACTTCGCTAAAGATCAACGCGACAACGCTTGTGATTTGCCAGCTGGTAAGAAGGTAGTTGAAAACGAACGTACGGGACTTCCATTCGTTAAGTCTGCTTAAAAATTAGGCAGAAAATAAAATCAAAACCTCACCTTATGGTGGGGTTTTTTTATAGGTTATTTGTACTAAGTCTTTTGTAGTAACCTCGAGTGTTTCTTGTAAATCTATCAAAATTGAATCGCAGGCCTAATTCGACAATTGTAGGGATATTGAAGTCGTTTGACTTTGATGCAAAGGAATAATTGAATTTGAACAAAAAGCTTTCAAACGAAATAGTTGAAACCAGCCCCATTCCCAATGCGCTATTTTCTCCATAACTTATCATGGACTGCATGAATCCTAATGATAAATTATTCATTTGCAATTCTTGACTAGCAAAAAATCGTGTCGTTTCCCCATGAAGAATGCCATAGACATTTCCATAAAAGTAGCTGTTTTGAGGTAAAATTCCACGGCCATATGGGTTTACATCTAATTCAACCGCACCATTTAAGATAAAAGCCATTTCTTTTTTAACTTTAGCCTCCTTATTAAAAGAAATATTGGGCGAGTTCAAATGCGCAAGATGAATTCCAACCATGAATTTTTCATTAAAAACTGCTCCAGAGGCTCCAATTTCAAAATAATTTGTTGAGGGCTTAATAGTAGCCAAAGGATCAATAGAGCTCCCTACAATGGTACCCAGTTGTTCGTTTATTTGGTCCCCAAAAATAAGCACACTTGGATCGAGTGTTTGTGCTGTAATCCCTACATCTAAACCGCCTATAAAATAGGTTTCTACACCGATTCGGAAATTATATGCATAACTCAATCGTATGGAATTTTCCTTTAATCCTAACTGATTTAAATTAAATGAATTAACATCTACACCTATTGAAAAATTTAGATCACGGAACGCCATATTCCCATACAGGTAATTGTTCTCAGCACTTAATCCCTCGCCATAATTGATGCTGGAGAACATCACACCAGCTTTTGATGTCAGGTTGATGCCATGCAAACTCGGATTCACCTTTTGTGCAATAGATGGACTTATTGGAAAAGAAGTTTGTCCATAAGTTATCGTAGTGAAAAGTAAACTTAACCCAAACAGCAAAAATAGATATGGACAATTAACCTTTCTCATTTAAGTAAAAATATAGTTCCTGTTTCAGTGATAATTTCGTCGTTTAATCGAGTAGCGATTATTTTATATACATAGTAATTTGAATTTGGATCAGAATTACTTCCATCCCATCCTAAGACTTTAATAACTGAATTTGCAGCTAAAGAGTTTTCAGTTACAGATTCTTCATAAATCAGCACTCCAGACTTGTTGTATACATAAAAGTTAACCTCTTTTAGCCCTGTAAATGAAGGACCTATTCGATCATTTATATTATCGTTATTGGGTGTGAAGGTGTTTGGCATGATTAGCGAGTATCCTTTGCCAACAACAATCTCTTGTGTAGTAGTTTTAAAGCAACCCGAAGCATTGTATGCTGTAAGTGTTACAGTGTAAGTTCCTTCTGCTTGGTAGATATGCGTTACTTGTGAGCCTGATTTTGTTGCTGATGCATCTCCAAAATCCCAAACAATAGAGTCGTACGAATTGATACCGCTAAGTTTAAAGGAAACACTTGTTCGTTCACTTATCGTTCCGTAACGCTCATATTCTGGACTAGTGTAGGTAAAGCTAGGATCATTAACTGTAATATCCAGCAAATCGGTATTAACGGCTATTCCACAACCAAACTCGTCTTGAATTTCTAATGTGGCCAAATCCACTGGACTGGTAATGGAGAGGCGATATCTTTTTTCACTGAAATTTTCAGCAATCACGGAAACATTCGTTTCTGGAACTTTAACTCCGTTGTAGTAGAAATACAATAATTCACTTGTGGCACGAACATCCAAATCAATAGTTCCGCTATTTTCAAGACAATAAGTGTCGCTAACACTTACATTAGCATAAGAGATTTCATTTTTAGTTACCTCAAAAGTTTCTTCAATCTCACAGTACACATTTCCAGTTGAAAACTCAACCTCTTCCACCTTCACCTTATAAAGTCCTTCTTTAAGTTTACTGGCGTAGCTACTCCCCGTTAAACTAGAAACTACAATCCAGCTTCCTGAATAACAAGAGGCAGTTCCACCACCAACAGTTACAGAACCTATCAAAGGGGTAGTAGGGTCAAGGTCGTGGTCTAATTTGGCCTCAACACTTACTGAACTAGGACGCGCGCACACAACGAGAGAGCCACTAGCTGAGAAGTCACCATTGACTAAACTGAGTGAAACAAATTGACCTGAATCACAATTTTGATAACTTACATTGCTCAGCACATAATTCGGATCTACAACTCCATCTAAATCAGTATCAGCACTGTCTTCTATTCCATCTGCGTTGGCATCGGTTTTACCGGCATCTGTAGTTCCATCATTATCTATATCTGCATCAATTATATCATAAATACCATCATTGTCTGCATCACGGAGCGTTAGGGTATAAGTAAAGCAACTTGTTTCTTCTTCAAAATAATACCACGTTAGTTGTTTGTAAAAGTCTGTATTTCCACCTGTTGCTTGAATTGATATGATACCATCGTCTGTTCCGTCACAACTCACAGGTACTATTTCGTTAGTTTGGATTTGTAGTGGGTCGGGCCCTTGAACGATATACGTTTCTGTTATACTACAAGTATTTGCATTTATAGAACCAACATTTACTGTGTAGGTTCCAGGCAACAGATTTTGAATGTGATTAGACGTAGTTGTATTACTGTAATTGTTTGGACCAGTCCAAGCATAATAATAGGTATAGGTATTATCAGACATCTCAACTTTAATTTCTCCAGATCGATCTCCATAGCATGCTATATTTTTTACTTGTGACGCACCAATATCTAAAGATAAGTCATCTTTATATCCAGCCTCAACTTGATTAAGGATACTAAAGTTAGGTAATACGTCAATTTGAACACCAATACTGATGGGCGTCACGCATACACTATTAGCTGTGGCAATATCAAATGCATACTGCCCCCCTTGGGTAATGTTTCCAGTAATTTCAAAGACATCTCCAATCACTTGTGTATTTAGCCCATTTGGAAGATTGGTAACGTATGGCGTAGTGCCGTTTGCAAAGCGAATACTGATTTTGTCAATATCACTTCCGATGCATACGCTCTGGTTAAGTGTTCCAGAAGTCCCTAAATTCGTAAGTTCAGGCCCAGCTACAACAACAATATTCCCAGTAAACATAGGACTATCACACCCGGTCTGGTTAATGGTCTTCACAAGATAGCTGTAGGTTTGGTCTGTAGTAATATTATTTGACGGAGTGCCCGATATAGTTAACTGCTTTGTTGTCGCATCATAGCTTGGAGAAACGCCGTTGGGTAGCCCTGAAACTTCATAAGCCCAGTAGGCCTCGGGAATATCAAATACAATATTATCTATTCCAATTCCTTCACAGCGTGTTTGATTTAATGCTCCAGATGAAGCAGCAACATTTATTTTTGTGTCTGGATTTAGTCGAATAAATCCAGTTAGTGAGGTGCTTCCACAAATGTTCCCAACGGTTTCAACACTATAATTTAATGTTTGTTGGGTAGAAATATCAATAGTTGGCGTTCCACTAATAGTTAACTGATTTCCAATTACAATCCAGTTAAGGCCTGTATTATCTAATCCAACTACTTTAGCACTAGTTGCGCCACCACCAAAGTCATAGATAATGTTGTTTGGAAGCGGTGTGCCTTCACAAAATTCTTGACTGGCTGTAGTTGATCCAGAAGAGAGATTTAATTCGTGTGCAGCAAAAACAGTAAGTGTTCCAGAGCGATTTACAGATGTACACCCTGTCAATTGATTTTCTGCAACTATAGTATAATTATAACTAGTATCTGCATTGATATTTTGCACTGTTCCAGAGATAGTGAATTGACCACTTGCCACATTGAATTGGCTGTTAATACCACTTGGTGTAACATCCCAATCAATTTGCACTGTATTAGCACCGCTTACATCATATACTATATCATTTATGGCAATGTTTTCACATACTTGCTGGTTGATTTGTCCACTGAGGTTATTGAGTATTAGAGTTGGTAGTGGATCTAGTGTTAAGCTACCCGAAACACTCATTGTATTGCTACAAATACCTGAATTTACACTTGTAATGGTATAGCCATATTCAGTTTGGGTGCTTACATTGGCAGTTAGACTTCCAGAAATTGTAATGCTGTTTGAATTAATTGAGGCTGATATTCCAGAAGGGTCTCCTGTAATTACTGCCCCATTTTCAGTCCATTCAATAACAGCCC
>Ga0209659_1001115_pt1 | contig 16074 bp, 9 predicted proteins | sample SaaInlLV_10m_DNA_FD_184658 | JGI IMG/M metagenome (GOLD analysis project Ga0209659, IMG submission 184658) | Marine microbial communities from expanding oxygen minimum zones in the Saanich Inlet - SI072_LV_10m_DNA (SPAdes) (version 2) | ecosystem: Environmental > Aquatic > Marine > Intertidal... | reverse complement strand
TATCACCAGCGCCTGTAGGATCAAAAACCTCAGCCAAAGGAAGCGCAGGAGCACTGAATACTTTATCCTCATGGAACAGCAATGCACCGTGCTCGCCTTTTTTAATAATCAAATATTTCGGGCCCATTGTCATAATCTTCTGAGCAGCTTTCACCAAACTGTATTCCTCAGATAACTGACGCGCCTCTTCATCATTAATAGTCAACACATCCACACCTTTAAGCGCGACCATTAAGTCGTCCCAAAAGTGGTCCATCCAGAAATTCATGGTATCTAACACGACCAATTTCGGACGCGTAGGCAGTTGGTCCAGAACCTTCTGCTGAATTGAGGGCATTAAATTCCCCAACATTAGGTACTTACAATCCTTAAAACCTTCTGGTACTATTGGGTTAAATGTCTCTAATACATTTAGTTGCGTATCTAGAGTGTCACGGCTATTCATGTCCGTATGGTACTTTCCTTTCCAAAAGAACGTCTTTCCGTCTGGAATTATTTGCACGCCTTCTAAATCAACGCCTTTGCCGGAAAGCAGGTCTAAATGTTGCTGCTCAAAATCGGCCCCAACAACGGAAACGATATTGCTCTTATTCACATGGTAACTCGCGCTCAGCGCAATGTAAGTTGCCGCACCACCTAGGATGCGATCCGTTTTTCCGAAGGGCGTTTCTAAGGCGTCGTACGCCATCGTTCCAACTGTAAGTAAACTCATTATGAGGGTTTTTAGATTATGCGAAGTTACACTCGCTGCTTAACATTGACAAGCAATAAAGTGGGCTAAAAAACCTTGGGGTTGGCAATGCCAACCCCAAGGTCAATAGTTATTTACCCAAAGGTTTAATGCATCACGACTAATCGTTACGGTCGGTTCCAATAGTTATCCAATAAACACCAGCTGATAACGCAGAGAAATCAACATGTACTGAGGTTTCGGCAGTGTATTTAGATGTAACCAGCGCCCCTGTGACTGCATAAACCTTTATTTCTCCCAATGGCTCATCGGCAGAGATAATTACATTTCCTTGCGTTGGGTTAGTGGTTTTATTTTTCAATGACAAAAGGAAGGGTTGAACCATCACTAAAAACGAGATGATACATTCCTGATGGCAAAAATTCTAGGTCGAGTGTTTGATCTGTTGTTGCGTCTAAACGAACCTCCTTCAGAGCTGCACCATAGGAGTCGTAGAGTACTGCGGATTGGTTATTTAAGAGATTAGCTGTCGCCTCTATGGAAATTGTTCCTCTAGATGGATTTGGATAGAGTAAAACGGAATTGGCCATCTCTTGTATACTCAATGGATTAATCTGGACTGACGTAGTAAACGAATTTTTACAAAAGGTGTTTTTCGCCGTAGCTGTTAAGTTGGCCGTTCCGGCGTTAGTCCATTCAATTTTAATTAGTGACGAATCTAGATTCGAAGTATAAATAGTTCCAAGAGCATCTAGCGCCCAACTGTAATTTAAAGTTGAATCTATTGATCCTATTAAATAACCGTTTTTATTTCCCACTTTAGAGATTGTATCCCCCGTGAAAATTGGCGCTGAAGGAAGGGCAAAAGCCGTTATGTTGATTAAATCACTTTGAGTGAAACAATTAGTCATGGTATCTGTCACAATCACAAAAATCGAAGCCGAACTAGTGATACTAATCTGATTTCCCGATCCTTGATTTGACCAAGTATAATCGTAGCCAGGCGCAACAGAAATAAATGTTGTATCGCCCGAACAAATCGTATCTGCTGTTATGAAAAGTGTAGCGTCCGGATTTGCGCTAGTAATAATCTCAACCGTATCTGTAGAAGAAGAACAGCCGGTCAATGAAGTAAGGGTTGCATATAGAGACCCGGATTGTCCCAGAGTAATTGCTGACGTCGTTTGCTGATTGCTCCATAGCACCTGATAACTTGAATTTACAGATAGAGTTACGCTATCGCCAGAACAAAACTTGGTAGGGCCTGTCTTGATAATCGAAGTATCTATTGCTGCATCTTGACTCACCCATATGGTATCAACGAGCCTTACTCCATAAGGGTAAAATGCATGAACACCTAAAGCACCGGAGTACCCTGTAGGTACAGTAAAATTATGCGACGTGTCGATCGAGTTTGTTGTGAACCAAAACACAGAATCCAAAACACTCGACATTACATACGAAATAGAATCCCCAAAACACGCTGTAGTAGTATCTGCTTGAATGAGTTCCATTACAGGTGAATTTATACAACTACTTAACATTACCGGCCCGATAGTATCGATATTCGATTCTAATACTACATATCTATTACCCATTGATTGGATAGATAATGAACTACATGAAACACTGTCGTGTGGGTCACTCCAGGAGTCACCATTAATAAATTTATACGAAATAGTATCCCCTTTTACCAGCGGAATAGTCGCCATATATATTCCATTGCCTGCGTAGGTTAATGATTTATCGCTGGGATCCCAGCCATTAAAGTTTCCCGCAATATGCACGTTGCTTGTTACTATTTGACCGTTTAGGTTTACAACAAAAGTTTTTTGCTCGACTTCAATAATAACTGTATCTGTACTGGTACAGCCGTATGAATTTATTCCCGATGCTACATAGGCTGTAGTTTGACTCGGGTATACAGAAATATTAGCTGTTGAATCGCCGGTGCTCCAAATAATTTGGGTTCCAGGCGTCGTTGTCCCTGTTGAAAGCAGTACTTGAGTTTGGCTGCTATTAAAGCGCATTGATTGACTAATTGACGCTGTCGGAAGCGGATAAATACTGACGCCTAAAGTATCATAGCAAACCGATGAAGTCGCAATACTTTTTACCCAAACATTCTGGTTAGAAGAATATGCCTTTTCGTGAGTCGTAGAGGAATCTCCAGAAGACCACAAATAACTAAAATTTGATGAAACGCCTATATTCTGTACACTAAGCGCAGTGGTATCCCCCAAACAATTTCCGCTAAGACCAAAAATCTGAGGATTATTTACAAGAATCACTACCGAATCGGCATGAGATACACCTTGGTTGTTGATAACGCTAAGCCTCACTAAAGTATCAGAATAGATGGTAAAAGAACATACCGAATCCAAGTTCCCTGTCGACCAAGAATAGGCACTAGTGCTAGTCATATCAAAGGTCTCTGCAGTTCGTAAATTAGACTTTTCAGACGCACTTAAAGTACGTGACCAAAACCCTATATCGTCAAGTGCCGCGAAAGCACCTGGTATTGGTATTGTATCCGTCAATAAACTCATGGGAGCGCCAACCATTACACCTAAAGGTTGAGGCGTATTCAACGCACCTGAAACTAACTCTGAATCTACCTGGGAACCATTAATTTCCAGACTAATAGTATTCTGAGCCTTTTGAATAATCACATGATTCCAGTTGAAATTAAGGCTGGCTTCTAACTGTTTAACTGTGGTTTGAAAACTTTGATCAGAAAATGCGCCAACAAAGCCAATTGTACAAGAATCTGTTAAATAACAAGCAAAGGAACCAGCTCCCAGACTATCTACACGACCAAAAAGAACTCCAGTAGTACAAGAGTCCCTTCTTACCCAAAAAGATATGGTAAATTCCGAACTATCAGCCAAGCCTTGATAGCTAGACATTAATGCTGCTCTAGAGCTTTGGTTATAAATTAAAGCTGAATTGGTAGAGTTAATGTAATAGGAACTATTATCTAAACCATCTCTGTTTTGCTGCAACGCATAACCCAAGCCAATTTGCTGAGGATTTTGCAGCGTATGATACTCCTGAATAGAGTTTGAAAAGGGCAGCCAAAGGACATTCCCCGAAGGAAAATTAGACGGTACGTTTACCAATGTCGAATCCTTTGGAATACTATCTATTGTTAATAGTACCCTTTCACCATAGCAGTAATCTGAAGGTGCGACAATAGACTCTTGAAAAGTAGGGGGAACCAGTTCAGGTCCTAACGTAATATAACCCACTGTATCAACAATTGATGGGAAATAAGACTGCGCCAAAACAATATAGGACCCATAAGGTGTTGAAGATGAAGGAACCAAATAATTGGTGTAGGTCCCTGCAGATGAGTAGGCAGCAACTGTAGCTGTTGAACAAGCCAGCACTTGAGAGGCACTTTGGGTTCCCAAAGGTGCCAATCCAAATTGAAAGAAGTTTCCTGCCGAAAACGCACTAGTAATCGTTAACTCAAATTCTAAAGAATCGCCCGGGGTTACATAGTTATTTAAAGAGACTACGCTTACATTATAAGATTGACTGTAACCTATTGCACTTGATAGTATAGTAATTGCAATAGCGGCTGAGCGAAGTAATAGCTTGAACACGTAAATTGTTTTTCTTAAAGTTAAAGAAAATATGTAATTACTCACCAAAATTAGCCCTCCAAGCATCAGGGAAAACTTCTTTGGCTTCATATATCAGGTAACCGGGAAAGTCTTTGAGATAAATCCTTACCCAACCATTCGCCATGTAATAGTCGATTTCTGAAAGATCATTATAATATTCCTCCAGCATTGATTCTTCAAAATACGCCTCTCTAAAACAAGCTATTATAATCAGTCGCACATCTTGATTTTGAGCCGATACTTTCGCAGTTTGATTCACGTTTTCAACCGCTCCTTTTTGAGAAACCTTAGTAGCTTTTTTAGACGCAATAAGAAGGCTGACGCTTGCAGGAATGTTGAATTCTTCTGGTTTTATTTTTTCCCTTAATGGCTCTATACTAATTGTATCGTTTCTGTTTACTAATTCTGGTTCGTTTTTATAGATCCCGTAAACCACATATTTTGTGTGAAAGCCTTTTCTGAATAGAGCCCCTTCAAAAGAAGATATTTTAGTTTTTGGGTACTCAATTGAACTTCTCGATGTTAGTCTATACTTGAGATCTTCGAAAATTGTATTACCAAAACGATCATAGCCGTCAAAATTAAAAAGATCAAAGTAAAAGAGGGTTGATTCTTCTAGTGTATCAAGAAACCGTTTATCATCTAATTCCATAGGGGTCAGTGGAATTGTTATAAAATTAGAACTTGACGAGCATGATGAGAAAAGAGCGCTCAACACCACTATTAACGGGAGAAACAATGTATATTGAAACCTCTTATATTTACAACAGGCAAACAGGCCAATAGACTCGGTAATATGTGGTTTCGACATAACTCAATTTTACTCTTGTTCCTTGCAATTGTTTTGACACAATGTAGCGGCGGCTTGGTATCCCCTAATTCTATTCGTCCAAACCGGAATTCAAATATAGTCGTATTTCAAGATACCTTCTATTATCATAATGTCTTAGACTTAAATGCTAGTCCTGGTTCATCGAGTTCCGATAGTGTTTACCTACTTAACCCTATTTCTGATACGATTTTTGCGAGTCGTAAATTAGTAACTTTGATTGATTCGACATATCACAACGATTCGTTACACCATATTCAGAATGACACCTTGTTACTCGATGTCGAAGGGGCGACAACTGTTAATTCTTTAAAGCAAAATGATTTCATCTCGCTTTACTCTCCTCAAGATTTGTTTTTATTTAATAGCTCTAATAATGATACAATGACCAGTTATTCTGGTTTTTCAAATAAAAATCCAACCAACCCTAATATTTTCGCTAATAATGTGCCATTACCTAATATTGATAGTACTAGTTTTTGCAAGTCTTTCAGGTTAAAGGTGGGTATCAAAAACAACCTAGACATCGATCTTACAGGGACGTTTTTCTTGACCGCTAATGGCTCTACTATATATTCCGTTGATACATTATTGAATTCCGGCGATAGCGTATATCTCAATACCGTAATTTATGATGAAGTATTAAGCAATAATGTAAAAATTCGTTTCGAAAATGTTAGCTGCCCAGGTTTCTCAGTCCCCACTTATATACAGAATACGAACACCTTGAAGTTTTACGTAGAATTAGATTCAATACGGGTCTATTCGGGTAAAGTAAGTCCAATAGATAAACGGTACTTTTTAGGTCATGATATTATTTCTATACCTTTCAAACATTCTGCTGATTCATTGTTAGGCTATATTCATTCCGGAGAAATTAAAGCCAAGTATAAATTATATGGCTATGACGGTCCATTTTACATCATTCGTGAATTAAGAGACTCATTGGGTTTCAGCTATACAGATAGTGTTATCATGCTATCAAGCCAAACTGAATTTATTAATAACATACACCTTCAACAGGACAGTATACTGATAGACAGAGAATTCATTTACGCTACATATTATCTAAGACCCACTAACGGATTTGCTATAAGAACAAGGCCTCATTATCGACTCGCGGGCAGGTACAGCATCCCTTCCACATGGGATATTTCTTATGTTCAAGGTAGGGTCAGAAGCTCGACTGTTTTGACTACCTCTGTTTTGCCGGGTTTACTTCCGAATAGAAGTCATTTAATAGATAGTATGTCTTTAAAATCGACGCAACTAACAACATCACTTAACGGAGCTGGATTTGGCTCTTATTTGGTGAGTGACTCGCTAAGCTTCACAACTAGTGGCGGGACTGTTAGTTATAGTGACACTTCTACATGGAAATTAGGCAATAACTCCAATGATCTCTTCAATTTCGCTCAGCATACCATGAATAGAGTTGTGCCTCCCGATTCGGGGGAAATTATTGGGGCCGTTCTAAACACGGCGGTTGGTCATGTTACTATTAGTATCGATACCATAATAGGACTGCTATTGAAAGAGAATTACTCTGTTGAACAAAGTTTAGCAACGTTAATCGGTTACGCAGAAGGTGATTTAACGTATACCGCTTCGAGTTTACTTGAGATCAATTCTAGTGGCACCCTAGATTCGTTAATTCTTACGGCTGATAGTGTTGGTGTTCGCTTTCAACTGTCTGGATCTAGTCTTGTTGAAAGATCTACCGAAATGGAAATTCGATTAGCGGATTATCAAGGTAACGAACTCTTTAAAGAGAAAACTTCTCTCATGTTAAACACTGATCCTTGGCTTTCCAAGACTTTCATTTTAGCTCCTCAATATCTTATGGGCGAACCGCTTGACTTATTATTAGTTGGAGATATCCGCGAATTAGAAGGGTCCTACTTAAGTGTTCAGGACTATTTCCATCTTGCCGTAATCATTGACTTGTACGATTAATGATTAAGAGAGTCTCACATATCGTCCTCATTTTTCTCATTTGCATGAGTGCTAAGTCACAAAATATTCTTTTGAATAATTGGTCAATACATGAACATCCAGATACTAACATTTTCTTAAGTATAACCGCCATCGACCAGTTCCGACACACAAATATTGGGATTGGAAAATGGGTAGCCGGATCCATAAAAAACACCAATAAGGAGGTTCTTGCATCAGATATCAGAAATCGAGAATTACTTAGATTCAGTTATTCAAAGCCTGATTTTGAAATTGGTTTTTCTACGACTCAACTAAGTCAGCATCATAGAACAATAGGCGGTGAAGAATTTAATGGTTTAATGTCTGGACTATACCCCGCCAACGATACAATGACCGTTCAATCCCTTAGCTCACTTCACCGAAGCACAGTTACACATAGTCTAGAATTTACTAAAAAGGGACCTAAAACTATTTTTCAATTAGCAATTAATGGCTCCCAAATTAATTCCTTAAGAGACGTTAGTGCTCGTGGTGAATTCATAAGAAATGAATTTATCTACTCCGGGGCTTATCAAACTTTGGACGCAACTTACAATGGGCAATTAAACTATTTGGGCTCACCCGAAGAAGCTCTAGGTTCCAATTTAAACTGGGGCGATTCGGTACGAATTACAACTATCCTGCAGCTTCCGCTTTTACCAAGCCTAAACGTTCACATCATACATCGGCCAACTGAATTTACTGAATTCCACTTACGAATGGAAGGATTAAGTTTTCAATCGCAACTGCCTATGAGCTTTGCATCCGATAGCATAAGATATATACTGCGTTCAGGAGAAATCCCCAACTATGAAACCTTTACTGAAGAATTGCCTCTAATTTTAAATAACGATGACAACTACAGAAGGTTTGATTCCAAAGTAGTCAATGACACTGCTCTATTTTATCGGGCAATCCCTCTTCGTGTAATGGGCGCCTATAAAGTACAGATTGAGCCCTTAACAAGTGTCGCTTTCAGCTTCTCCTACACACAATATGACCCGTACTCTATGGTAGTGTTAAATACCTTAGTTGAGAGAGCGTATAATGATGAATTAAGAATTCAAGGTGGTTTTAGCGCTTCTGTTATTGGCGCCAGCGTTCAACCGAACTTGAGTCTAGGGATAAAGTCTAAATTGGCTAATAAAATTACATTCTTTGGATACACTAACGCCTTATTAAGCTTTCCTTACATTAACTCAACATTAGTCCCTTCCTGGAGCAATCGAATCCAACTTAACGCTACACTTCAATATCAATTGTTATGAAAAAGATCTTAAGTCTCGCTCTTTTACTGTTCAGCATTAGCGCGATATGTCAAAACTATAAACTCGAAGAAAAATCAATTTTATCGGGAGAAAATAAGATAGGTACCTTTGAGATGGTCGTTGACACATTGAAAATTGTTCTTTTTGAAAAAGCCAATGTTGAATCAATGATTCCAGACATGGTCATTGAATTAGGTATTGATCCAAAATCTGTCCGTTATATCAGTGAGTCTTCATTTATGGGAAACGGAAGTATTCGTGAATTAGAGGTTTATATTCCTATCCCAAAGAAAACACCTCCTTCTAAAGATCGTTTTCAGTTCGGTTATAGTCTGGGGCGACATACAGACATGGTTAATTTTAGGCTGAAGTATTATCGCTATTATGGTATTGACGCAACACTAGGTACGTCCATACATCGACTAGATAATGAGAGAAATTTCGCGTACATAGGTCTTTCCAACGAATTTAATCAATTTTATAAACTAGGCTGGAGAGGCCACGCCTCATTAGGGCCGATTCTAATGGCAACTTCCAATACCAATGAGATGACAATTTCAGGAGCGGCTTGCCTAAGTTTGCAGAAGTCTTTCGGAAAAAACGCGTATTTCGGACCGAAATGGTTTGTTGGTGGCTATAACGAACTTTCGTTAGGAATAGTAATAGGTCTATAAAATGAAAAAAGCACTAGTCGTTATATATTCGGTTGTATTATCAACCCTAAGTTTTAGCCAAACCATATTGGTAGAAAAGGCAATTTATAATTCTACGAAACCTATTCACTTACACAGTATCAATGGTGATCTACGAGAAGTATATTTCAGTAGTCCACAAACCAAATCAATGCTCTTCTACAAAATAGCAGAAGACAAGGTAGTCGAAGATAAAACTATCACAGCGACTAAATTTAAAGGATTTGTTAGGTTGAACGAAGTATATAGCTTGGTTCAGTATCAGGATAGGATAGATGTTATTAGCGCGCTTCGAAGATCAGATCGTTACACCCTAATTAACTCTTCAGAAGGGATCAATATTAACAGTATCGCTTATGATGTGGAGTCTAAACTCTTCTACACATTGTCTGGCGATAATATTCTGGAAATGGAATTGACTCAAGACGAAATCATAAGAGTCGACACCACGTTGAGAAAACTAAAGGTTGATGGTAAAGCACAACGCCTTTCATCATTTGGGGGCAAGCCTTTTGTTAGTGTCGAACATGGCTTAAACCTCAGCGACATCTACATGGTTGATAGTAATTCGACGTTGAAACTGCGATACCCTATTAATTATAATGCCCAGAACGTATCCATTGAATTTCTAAACGATGATACCCTTTTCGTTTCCAGAAACCTCCGTCCAGGAGAATCAGAACTTGTCATGATTTATGCGAGTAATATTTCTCGACACCCGGACAGCCTCTATTTAGATAAAATTAATGACCGCGCCCAAGAGCAGATTGACTCCGTAAAAGCAGAAGCAATTGTGAATGCCTTAGAGTTCACTGATACTGTGACTCGAGATGTTGGACAGGGTAGATTTTCTACTTTAATTAAAAGAACTAACGACGCAATAGTCGCAATGACTACACTTAATTCCGCTCTTGGTGCAAATTCTAAATCTTTCATATCGTCAAAAGACAGTATGTATTTTGTCCTTGGGCCGAAACGAACGTCAGAGACCGATGCAAAAAAAGACAGTCTCTATTATGCCAAAATGGGTTTAATGACGTCAATAATTGATTTGGGTAAAGACAGTATTGCTTTACCTGAAGATGTAATAATTCGTTTAAAATGTTTAGATAAACAAACGGGAGAAAAACCGCCTTTTAGCGTGGACTTCTATGAATATGAGACAAACACCCTTGTGAAAAGTGCAAATTTGTACGATGGTGAGATTTGCTACTTCTCTTATATCCCCACGTATAAATTAGGTCTAACCATTACCTCTGAAGGCTATCTACCCCACTCCATTCGCTTCGACAATACTAAGAAAGTTATTCGGCAAAAGCAGATTGAAAAACTAGTGCTCTTGCAAAGATTTGAAGAAGGTAAGGAAGGTTCTTTTACGCTAAATAATATTCAATTTGATTTTGCGAAATGGGATCTTACTCCTGTTGCCAAACGTGAGCTGGATATAATTAAAACTTCGCTCTCTGATGCTACATCAGTAACTATAGAAGGACATACCGACTGGATTGGTAGTGACTCATTTAACTTAGGCCTCAGCAGAAAACGAGCTAAGGAGACGCAAAAATATCTGATCAAAAATGGTGTAGATGCGTCTAAACTAAAAACTATTGGTAAGGGAGAGAAGGAGCCCATTGCGCCTAACAAAACTACAGCGGGTCGCGCTAAAAACAGACGTGCGGAATTTTTGATTAAGTAGCCTAAAAGGCGAGGAGTCTATACAGAATTGTGGATTGAGCACCACCTGAGGAACGCGCTACAACTGCGTCTTTATTTGAAATGATGACGAAGTTAAAGTCATCAACTTTAGTATTGATTGGAGACTTTAGGCGCGTAGGAATGGAACGCTTATCAAAATCAAACATATATACATCGTATCCGGAGGAAGCGGTAAGCGTTGAGTAATAGATTCGACCATCTTCATGAATAAAAGGATAAACCTCGTTGTTCGGTGTATTGATTTCCGGGACTAGTTCTACCTCACCCCACTCATTGATTCCTGTTTTCAAAACGCGATAAATATCTAGGCCACCTTCACCGCCTGGCATGTCCGAAACAAAATATAAGTAACCCGACTTATCATCATAAAAAGGCTGAGAATAGGAATAACCCAATTTCACAAAAGGAGGCACAGCGCATTGTGAGAATCCGTGTGAAAGATCAACGTGTAATAAAGTCATTCTAGTTTCAGCAAGAAAATCATTGAACGACTCATCGTTGATCGCTGCAATCATAAATGAGTTACTGTCATCGACCGTAACACCGCTCACATTATACTTGAGTACGTTTATTTCACAAAGGTTTTTTGTGCTAACTCGTTTTGACTTTTCCGTAATTAAATCAACACTCCATAAATTATATTTCTTACCTAGTTTCCCAGGCATACCTGCCTTGTCACTCACATAAAATAATCTGCCGTCACCTACGTATGTTGCACCGAGCGAATTGTGCAATGGAGAAGTCAACTTAGATATCTGAAAACTTTGATTAAAGAACGACGGTGCTTCTGCCTCCCGCTTATATTGAGCACTCACGGACAAACTTATTCCGCAAATAAATAATACGCTGTATCTAAGCTTCATCATAAAAAGAATACTGGCGTTTCGACTATTCTATTAGCAAAAACATTTGCTTTTGTCAAACCGTAACGAATGGTTGCCATGTGGCTTTGCTGAGAGAATAAACTCAGGTCAGACAAGGGATAAGAATACTGGTATAAAAATGAGAACCCATTATTACTATTAATCTTGTAAACTAAACCGACATTAGAGCTGCCAATCAATATGCCCGAAGAAAGGTAGTCCTGGAATCGTAGCATCATGTGAACATTCATATCAACCGGCGTATTCTCTACTATATTCAATAATCCACTGTAAAGGAAATCAAAACCGTAAATCGTTTTATATTCACTCCCTCCATACAGATGAATGACTCTAGCGCCATAGTTATCGTTCAGGAAAAAAGAAGTTCGAACGGCATTGCGCATGGTCGCTCCAAAATAGCTTTGAGGACCATAATATGCCCCGCTTATGTCTACGTTATGGTACCACTTTCTAATTACGCCGTTAAGTATTACAAAGTCGTTCTGATCGATATACTGCTCAGATGGTAAATCAACATCTAATCTGTTCAGTACATAGCGAACGCCCGTAGAGAAATATTCATTTGGACTTATTCGCAGGTGATATGACGTTACAATACCAACCGCCGTATTTGAAATTGGTCCAACATCATTACTCATAACACTTAGGTTGTAGCCAAACCTACCTTTTGTCATTACGTCATAACTGATGTCTGAAGTCACAGGGGCACCGTCGATACCCACCCAACGTTGGTCATGCCCTGCTGAGATGGTTCCACTCAATCTTCCTGCGTAAGAAGGTGAAATAGCCACTGGATTGAACAAATAATTGTGCAATGATGGATGGCTTTGGCCAGTGACATCGAGCGTCAAGACCAAAAAGAGCAGGCTGTAAAAAATAGTCTTTTTCATCATTAACGTGCTAAGAAGATATAACCGGTTTGTGTCCACTTGTTCGGCCTAATTTCAAGTACGTAATAATACGTCCCTGACGGGAGTGATCCATTGGTAGACCATACCACGGTACCAGAGGTCGACCCATTAAAGTTAATGTTAGAATTCTCTACTTGGTAAACTTTATTACCCATTGAATTAAATACCGTAAACTTAAAGTTATTGAAGTACTGCAGACCAGGAATAAATAATGCGTCATTATCTCCATCAGAGTTAGGTGTGATAACAGACGGTATGTAGAATTCACACATGTCTGGATCCAAATAGTTAGGCCACCCATCACCATCACAATCATCTAGTGGAATGCCGTCACGGTTATAGTCGTATTCTAAACTATCTGGCAACCCGTCATTATCACTATCTAAATCGTATGCATTTGGTAAGCCATCTAGATCATAATCAACATACGTCTCAATGGAATCCGCGATTAAATCACAGTCAGAATCTATAGCAAATACGCTTGTTGAATCCCAAGCATAACATCCATTAGTATCTATCACTTCGATATAATAGAGTCCCGCAGATACCGAGCTATCAGCCAGCGTTGTGTCCCCGGAAGTCCAAAGTATATCGTATGGGGTTGTTCCTCCGGCCACAAAGGCGGAAATAATTCCCGTAGTGTCCTCTGCACAAAAAACGTTGCTGTCTGTAGCTGCAAGAACGACTAATGGATCTGGTTGCGGCACGAAAAGCTTACGCGTAATAGCTGTGTAAGCCATTGTGTCTTTTGGTGTACATCCATTAATGTCCGATACTGTTATGTAAACGCTATCTGAAGGAACCGTAATAAACCCAATAGTATCGAACGCCGTCGAAAGCGTATCAAAGTTAAATAGGGGATTTAACCCACCTGACGTTTGAACTAAAATAGTACCCGTAGTATCTCCAAAACAGAGTACAGGTGTTACGATTGCCGTATCTACGGTAAATGTATCGAGTACTTCTGCAAAGTGGAATCGATCCGCTTTGTAATCAACAAAACAATCCTGATTCAACGTATCTCTCAAATAAACATAGGACGTGTCTCCTTGACTTAATGTGTAATATGAAGTAGTAAATGACCAATTAACTACCTGACTTGTATCTGGCACAGAGTCTGTTGAATAGAATAAGCCATTCCCTCCCGAAGCATAGATCTCAAGTATTGCATTCGAGCTATCCCAACAACTAACAGGTCGAGTGTAAATGCTATCTAGTCGAATAGAGTCTGGTTGATTTAGTGTAACGCTACCCTCGACGAAACAGCCTTTATAATCTTCTACATACAGGTTGTAAGTACCTGCCCATAAAGAATCTGCTCGGTCCCAAGATAGTGTGTCAATGAAGTAACCATATTGACCTTGAACTGCAGAGGTAGAGTCGAAGCTCCATTCGTAAACAAATCCTTGCAGGGAATCTCTATACGTTGCCGGATTTAGCGGATCATATGATGTATTAGGATCAATATTACCACCAATTATTACAACCTCAATCGATGACGAGTCAAATACCTCATTACACTGGAGGTCAGAGGTCACAAAATTAATGAACATTGGACTAGGCTCTTCAATCTCAATACTGTCTCGAATATCCAGATACGTCTGCTCAACAACACCTGTTGTTGGATTAAAATGTGCCTTGTGATAATAGTACGTTGGACAATTTTTATCATCCTCAATCGTCGGGAAATATTCTGCCGGCGCTACGTTTTCGAAAAGGCTTCCAGTTTGGAAATTCAATGTATCTAGAGAGTAACTTATATTATTCCCCCCTGAGGCATAGAATTCAACGAATGCATCCACTGAATCGTAACACTGAACGGGAATATAGTACAGGCTGTCAAGGCGCAAACTATCCGGTTGATCAACGTAGTAATATGGATTGATCATGTACTCATTCACACAACCCATAGGATCCTGCAAAGTATTCTTCAAGTTTGACACTTTTAAGTGATACCAGCCGGTATCAAGGGACGCAAAAGTATTCTGAGTGCTCCAGCTTCCTAATTGCCCGCCTTCTATAGAATAAACCAATTGCGGGGCTACGTAATTTATATCATCGTTATCCGGTATAATACCACCATGCGCAAACATCTGTATAACGGCATCATCATTCTCAATCCCATTAACTTCTGGATCGTAACAAGAATTAGGAGTCACCAAAATACTATCTAATACAATTGGTCCCGGTGATCTTAATTCGTAAGAACGGATTTCGTCATAGTACACATAACAGTTGTTTTCGTCTTTCAAAGTGACGTAATACGCGCCGCTGTCAAGATTATCATATTGCAGATACCCCGCAGCAGTAGAAACAGAAGTATACGTTGCTCCTGAATCGACACTTACATATACATCATTAGTGGACGACCATGAAATATCTATTCTTCCGTCCTCAGCACCCCAACAGCTGATATCATTTACCACACCAGCCGTTGTAACAGTTGTTGGCATGGTTTCTTCAAGTCTGAAACTTGACTTTGGACCTTCGAATAATTCAACGACCAAAGTGCCATTAAATGTGCTTCCTTGGAAGGCCTGTACAGAAACTTCATCATTTACTGTATTGGTAGTAATTCTTGCACGGTGGTAGGAAGCAATATCAATTTTATATAGCCCTGGATCTATTCCATCCTCAACAATATTATAGTTAATAATTGCCTGGCCTCCATTAACAGCAAAAGGTAAGTTTCCAGTCACTCCCGACGTTGAGTTCACATTTAATACATCCTCTTTAGAGATTACTTTAAAAATAGTGTCTGAACCATTAATCTCGCTGAGTTGTATTGCTATATACCGCGTAATCAGAACTTCGGAAGTACCTGTTGCTAATTTTGAATATTGAACTTGGGTATTCTGTACATTATTGTACGGAACAGTTACCGTCAGCCATGAAGCGTCGTTAGTTATTTTTAAATTACCGTTTGGCCACCAGTTGAGGGTGTTTTCACCAGCATAATTGCTAGATGTGGCAACCCCTTCTCCCAACAACGGATCATAGGTCCCTGTGCTTAAAGACCCTGTAACTGTAGTAATTCCTACTACAGCAGATTTAGAATCTGTACTATCTGGCTGAGTTGTTCTTTGATAGACGGGGCAACCAACCGAATCTGTAACCTGTATGTTGTAAATGCGGCGAACTTCATTTCCATAGGTGGAATTAAGGGTGTATGGGCTTAATCCTCCAAAGAATCCTGTATTCTGCCAGTTACCTCCATTATTGATAGAGTAAAGCAAATTATTTCTACCAGTAGCAAAAATCTCTATTGATGCATCGTTGGTATCATGACACGATGGTCTTGACGCAACTATTTCATTAATTGTGATTGGCGCCGGCTCATCTATTATAAAGAACCTATTTTGCTTGTAATTGACGCTAGTACATCCCTGAACATCTTTAGCAACAATCTCGTACGATCCTGCTCCAACGTTAATAATGGCTCCTGAAGAGTAGCTAGGGCTGCTAGCAGGGGGT
>Ga0209659_1001101_pt1 | contig 16190 bp, 24 predicted proteins | sample SaaInlLV_10m_DNA_FD_184658 | JGI IMG/M metagenome (GOLD analysis project Ga0209659, IMG submission 184658) | Marine microbial communities from expanding oxygen minimum zones in the Saanich Inlet - SI072_LV_10m_DNA (SPAdes) (version 2) | ecosystem: Environmental > Aquatic > Marine > Intertidal... | reverse complement strand
CAACTACATTTTGTATTAAAGGGACTGAACCTGTGTAAGGGTATCTTGCTAATTCACACATCCGTGTTTTGTACTCATACATCTCTTCCAAAATTGGCATAGGTGATGCGGTCCGTGTGGTAACCTTTTTAAGCTTTTCCTGGTACTCTTTCATAAGCTGAAAAAATTCGTACAACTCACCGGGAGCCATGAGAACAGCTTCACTAAAACCAGCACCTTCACGTCTCGGTCGAGTGGATGTCTGAGGTGTAGGAGCTGGTCGAGGAGGTGTAGGAGCTGGTCGAGTGGTTTGGGGTGCGTTACGATTATTGTATTGTCTCAGCAAAGTGTTAAGAGGTCCTCTATTTCCACTCGACAACGCATTTAATATCCCATTTATTCGTACATTGCGTTCACCCCTTCCTTTCAACGCATTAACAACTTTCTGAATGGTATTTCGATTAAGGGTAGACCTCCGAAATTTATTTTTTTGTGCGTCACTTAAGGTGAGACCGTTAATATACGAATCCCTTTGTGCACGGGTTGTCATCTATTATGACCTGAGAATTTTTTGTCAGGTCATAGTATATGGTTAACAATAACGTTGAGATGACCAACGCGTGGTTGAACAACGCAAGAAATGCCGAGCAGATGGCACGAAATGAAGCTGTGAGACGTTCAAGAACCGAAGCAGCTGAAGCCAGGGCGAAGTTAAAGGCGAAGAAGGCACAAGAAGCTGCCAAAAAGGCGAACAATCAGGCGAGGCAGGCGGCTGTTGAGAGGTCGAAGGCCGAAGCTGCTGCAGCAAGAGCAGCGAGGGCTGCGGCGAGGGGTGAAACTTCAAATCGTCGTAACAAGACTAACACCGCTAACAAAGCTGCTAAGAAGGCTGCTGAGAATGCCAAAAAGGCTCAAGCAAATGCCGAAAAAGCCGTGGCGAATGCTAAGAAGGCTGAAGCAGAGGCTCTCGCCAAAAACGTACAGAATAAACTGGTAGCACTTTCGCGAAGACAAAATATAAATAAACGCGAAATGGCTAAACAGGGTAGGAAAATTTATATACAGGCTGTAAAAACTGGTCTTCTTCATCCGAATAAAGGTGCTAATACGGCGATTTCTCAGCAATTTTTATCTATGTATGACGATTTCAAGAAATTTGTCAATCAAAACTGACCGAGCTCCTGAACAACTCATAAACCCAATCCCCATCGACGATTTCCTCCTCGATGAGTTTTTCCTTGAGTCGCTCCAATTGGGGCATATTGTTCTTCAACATAGCGACAGTCTCGTCGTAGCAGTCCCCGACGATGAGGTCAATCTCGTTATCCACCATAGCTGAAGCCTCCTCAGACATGCTGCGGTAATCAAAAAAGTTCTGACCAAATCCATATGTGGTCACCATCTCACGGGCAATCTGGTACACGAGGGCATAGTCAGAGGAGGCACCCGTGGTAATCTTGTCCTTCCCATAGATAATCTCTTCCGCAGCACGACCACCGAGAGCCACCTTGATTTGGGAGAGGAGGTACTCCTTCGTGTACATCGCAGAGTCAGCATTCTCCTCATTAGGTTGGAAGAAGGTGATACCACCCGCAGCACCCCTGGGGATGATGGAAACTTTGCGTACTGTGTCATAGTCAGGTACGAGAACACCCATGATAGCGTGTCCAGCCTCGTGGTATGCGACAAGTTCCTTCTTGCGGAGGGAGAACTTCACATCACCCTTGGCACCCACGACAACACGCTGGTAGACATTCTCCACGATGTCATTCGTGATAGTTCCTTCACCATCACGGACAGCACGGATGGCACACTCGTTCATGAGGTTCGCGAGGTCAGCACCCGAAAAACCTGTCGTCTGCTTAGCGATGTTCCCAAGGTCAACATCCTCCGCGAGGTTCTTGTCCCTCGAGTGGACACCTAGGATCTTCTTGCGTCCCTGAACACTGGGAAGAGTGACCTGAATCTTACGGTCGAAACGACCCGGACGGAGGAGGGCGTCGTCAAGGATGTCGATACGGTTCGTAGCAGCGATGACTACGATACCAGTCTCATTATCGAAACCATCCATCTCGGTCAAGAGCTGGTTAATGGTCTGCTCACGCTCGTCATTGGAGGGCATGTTTCCACCACCACGCTTCTTACCAACAGCATCAATCTCATCAATGAACACGATACAGGGTTGATTCTCTCGTGCCTGTTGGAAAAGTTCGCGTACGCGCTTGGCTCCAACACCTACGAACATCTCAACGAAGTTGGCGGCAGAACACTGGATGAAGGGGACATTGGACTCACCAGCGATGGCTCGAGCGAGGAGGGTCTTACCCGTACCTGGAGCACCAGCGAGGAGGGCACCACGAGGAATCTTGGCACCACTTCCATAGTAGCGTTCAGGTTTCTTGAGAAAGTCCACAATCTCCTCGAGTTCCTCCTTGGCTGAGTCGATACCCTCGACATCTGTGAATCGGGTCTCAACTTCCTGGTCCATCGTAAACTCAGTGGACTTCCCAAAGGGGTTGGGCATTCCCATACCACCCCCACCACGAGCACCAAACAGAGCTCGTAGCACAGAGAAGAGATAGATACCGAGGATGACCATGATTCCAGTTTCAGCGAAGGACATTGGGGGTCCCGACGTATCCACGAGAACCTCGGCATCACTGTCCATCAGGGTCTGCCAGAGCTGCTCCGTTTGAACGATACGAACATCACCATAGTCACCATTCTCCTCTTGAAACTGGGCGACATTCTCACTTGGCTTCACGATAACAGCAGGAAGTTCCTTGTTTTTGAGACCCTTGACAAACTGACTGTAAGTCCTTGGATGGTACTCAGGCTTACGCTCAGATGCGATTTTAATAGGGGGAGCTGTAAAATTATTTGCGATGCTGAACATCGTTTCATTACAATGACGTCACGTTTTTAAGTTCTATATCTCGCAAACCCCATTTTTTCCATCATGTAGTACATTTGGTATGCATCAACCACACTCGGACATCTGTACTCTTCGGGCATACATTCGGGAATACCTTCCACTGAGTAATATGCTGTCTCACTCTTGCGTTCTTCGAAGTGGGAGGGGTGGTTATTTCTCAGCCATACCAAGTGTTCGGCACATGTATGTACCTTACCATATCTACGTGTGTACTCGAGGGTCAAAGCGATCCCAATCTCACATGCATACAGGTAATTCTTTAGACTCGAACCAACCCACATAGTCATGGGGTGCTTCGAGTGTGCGGGGCGGTACCCTCTCCTCTTTCCATCCTTCGTGTAGGGTGCATTTTCTTGGACAAACTCCTGTTGGTTCGAAAAGAACCACGCAGTGTACAACATCTGACAAATCTCCAATTGAATCTTCACAACATGCTGGTCACAAGACATGTGTGCGATTTCAGCAGGAATCAACGAAAGAAAGAAAATGTTCATTCTTGTAGTCGTCGGTGTTGTAGACACGAACTTCAACGTCTCCAAAAAAGACAGACCCGTTGGGGAGTTTCCAGATTTTCTCTTTTGTTTGTTGGTTGGCGTGATACGTCGCTTCCTTCAGGGTGTGAAAGAAGCCACGGTCGAGGATGTGGTTGGCAAGGACAACGTTGGTAACAAACATAATAAGATGTTTAATTAAAATTTTAGACTCTACTTAGGTTTCATTATCAGAAACATACTCTTCTTCCTCTACATCTTCTTCATCATCTGGTTCGACATCCAGTTCACATTCTTCGGCGGGGGGAGCATCATCATCATCCTCAACATCATCAAGTGGAGGGACACCGTCTTCATCTTCTCGCTGCTTCTCCTTCTCCTTCTCCTTCTCCTTCTTAGCCTTTTTGATAGCCTCCTTCTCGAAAATCTTCTCGAGAATACCTGGAACCTTCTTAGCATACACCATCTTCCTTTCGTGACTTTTTTTGATTTTTTCCAGGAACTCTGGACTAAAACCATGAGACTTGTATGCCTGCAAGACAGTCTTGAAAGGTGGTTGAACTGCATGACGATAATACTTCTCATACATCGTCGCAATCGCGCAGTTCAACTTGGCCCGAACGATTCCACTTTTGAGTACACGAAGCGTCACATAAACTTGGTCTCCAAATTCAAGTCTTGGTTCATTGGACTTCTCGGGTGGCGCATACGGTGTGGGTTCTGGTAAATCTGGCTTTACATACGGTATTCCCAATTTTTTATGATTTTTCTCGAGGAGTCTCAGGTACTCCTCCTTTCTGTAGACGGGACCCTTCTTGAATGTGAAGCACTTAACCTCATCTGTATTCATCAGGTTATAGAGGAACGTCCCAGGTTGGGGTTTCCCAACATTCTGAGCTGGTGGACACTTAACACGCTGCGACGGCCTCCTGAACATCATCTTCTTGATTTTCGACGAAGTTCTCCTCTAACTTAGGTGCCATAAAATGTTTCAGTTCAGCATCAATGAAGTGTGCGGATTGCTGATTCTGGTGTGTGTAGAAAGGTCCCCAAATCTCAACGACTTTTCGCTCCTTGTCGTACCACAAGTAGTCGAGACCGAGCTTATGGGTCAACCAGTAAAACTTCTTACCAGTCTTACCGATGAAAGCGAAGAGTTTGTCTTCGTCATACTCGGAGACGTCCATTTGGGAGTAGTGGCTGTTGGGTGGTATGTAAGGAGCCATTTGTATTTACTTGTTGTCTCTCCTTTTGTTTAAGTACGTTTCTGACGTGCTTGCTTGTGTACACCCCCTTTTTATGTTTCTTGTCGTTCTTGGTGACGCGCTTCTTGGGTTCCTTGTAATCCATTGTACTACATTGACATTTTTTCTATAACTTAGGCTTCCTCCTCCTCATCCACTAGGGATTCATCCTCACTCTCGGAAGATTCATCATCACTGCATTCAAAATCCTCGTCGTCACTGTCGTCGATGAGTTCGTACCCTTGTGGGTGTTTGGCGAAGAGATGTGTATCCTCGAGTTCATCTACGTCATAGAACCCGGACACAGACTCTTTGGCCACCTCTTCATCAACCTTTGTAAAGTCGTACAGATTGAACTTGTTCTTTTCTAAAAAATTGACGATGTATGAGTCTTGACTTTCGGTGATGGTACGCGCGATTTGCGTCGTACCGTCTTCACAGTCAATGTCTACAATCATATCTACGTGTTTTAAAATTTAAATCTTTAATAACATTAATGGATAACTTGAAAACTTGGGGCATTCGTTATATCTCAAACAGGGAAGTGGGTTCACGTGATGCTGTCATGTTTGACATAGACGATACGCTCATATTTGTTAATGGTCGTCCAAATTCACCCATGATTGAGCTTCTCCATGAAGCGGCAATCATGGGGTACAATATTGTCATCATCACAGCGAGACCTGGAATTGAGGCTACGGTGCGATGGACAATCAAACAACTAGGTGAGTATAGAATCGGGTATCACTATTTAGGATTTACGAGTGCAGAAACAAAGCATTTGATGAAAGAGAGACTTCCTTACAATTTTGTACTATCTGTCGGTGACATGCCTACTGACCTCACTGGTTCTCCCCACTATCTCAACATTTCCAATTTTTCCCACAATTGAGACAACTTACATACGTTGTCATAGGTTCATCTGCAGACCTTGTCTGCAACTGGTAGTACGTCGTCTTGATAGATTTACAACGACCACATTTGAAGAAGCCATCCTGATTTTTCGCTTCTCGAGCAATGGTCTCCTTCCGGAGTTCTTTGTGGATTCGCTCTTCCATCTGCTTCGCATATCGACCATTAGGACATAACTCTTCTGGACGCATATCAACAATATCAAGAACCGATAATTTACGGGTGACGAGATGGTCTTTCAAATTCGGATTCTCCTTGATATTGCTTTTTATAGTCAGAAACTTATGTTTATATATATTCGTGAATTTATGATTGTCCCAGGCAGCCTCGCCATCAACCTCCTCGATTCTCCTTTTAGCATGGCGAACGATGCACTTCTCCAGGTCTGTACATAGGTTATCATCTTGGGAAACACCGAGTATTTCAGACAGACGTTCAATAACGAATTGTCTTGTGGGGTTTTCCATGGTGATACGTAGCAACAAATCTTTATGTGAAACGACACTTAGGGCAGAGGAAGACCTTCATGGACATTCCTGTATTCGGGAGAATCAAATGCATCAGAAACACGACGAGCAGGGTTAGTGTCTACAAATCCATAACGGTATGCGGCACGACCTGAGTACTTTTCAGACTGACGGTTGGACATATACAGAGCCAGTAGTACGAGCGCGATGACAGCAATCGACACTCTCTTATTGGAGAAGTTCATTTATTTCTATGGATATTTTTTTATGAGGTCATCACAAGGATGACAAAAGCAATACTTATTCATGAAACCGAGGGAAACATCGAAGAAATAGACTTAGATATAGACCCATCTAAGAATGAAATCTTCTTACTTTTATGTGGACGCCAAACATTTATCGGGCAGTGGCCTGAGATAGATGTCGTCATCATGAAACCAGAAGATGGTACAACGAGAAACGACAACGTTCTACCAACACCTTTCGATGTTGAGGAGGTGTACGGGAAGATCCTCCTCGTTCGCATGGATGAAAATTCCGACCCACAAGACTTTACGTTACAGGAGTACCTTAGGTACAAAGGCCTCCCCGCTTAGGACGGCATTGGCATACTTCATACACAGCTGAAAATGTATATACGCCCATTCCATCGGTTGGTCAACCTTGGGTTTTCCTGGTAATGGATTATCATTCACAATCTGAATGATATCGACGCGATCCCCATCCACTGTTTTCGCCATCGCACCACCAATCTTCTTCAACCACATCGCATGGCTCTCATTTTTACAGTCGAAGTTCTTGACAAATGTTGCCATTTATACTACGTACGATTCTTTTCTATAAGTAGCCTCGCACTAGGGTCAGTAATCTTTGTCCATTTGGGACGCCAAATCTCAGAAATGAGATGATCATTATCCGAGCCATACATCCTCCAAAATATGGTTCTGTACAGTACCTCCTCCTTTGTGAGTGGGGTGTTATGACCATGCGACTTCAATTTTACAGCTCGAACTGTATCATCGTCAACCTCCTTCTCGGCGTACCTTTTAATCTCATCGACCCAGTTCGTCCCCACCGCGTCACTCATCCCATCCTTCTGCCTCCACAAAATTTCTTTGGGGAGGTATCCTTCGAACGCCTCACGAAGCATGCGTTTCTCAACTTTGTCAACCTTGTGTGTTTGATTGACCAACATACACACATCGATAAAGTTTTTATCCAAAAAGGGTACGATTAAATCGAGACCATGCGCACCCGCACACCTATCCGCCCTCAACCCATCGAACTGATGAATCAGACGAAGACGACGCATGTTTTCACACGCAAATTCATCAACATTCGGTGCGTTATGGAAATAAAGGTAGCCACCCAAAATCTCATCGGCTCCCTCACCAGAAAAGATGTATCGACAGGGGGTGTGCTGTTTGATGTACTTACAGAGGAGCCACATTGGTGTACTCGCCCTCACTGTTGTCGTGTCATAGGATTCGAGTGAGTGTATGACATCATTGATATGCGCTATACCCTCCTGTACCGTAAACTTCACTTCGGTGTGGTCAGTATCCAAGTACCTTGCGACTGTACGAGCTGCTTCAAGGTCTGGACTGCCCTCGAGACCGATTGAAAACGTCCTAATCTTTCCCAGTTTACGAGTCGCTATAGATGCGATGAGACTACTGTCCAAGCCCCCAGAGAGAAGGAATCCTATGTCCCTGTCAGTATTATCGATGCGCTCATGAACTGCACTCTCCAATGTGTCACGAATCTTCTTGTGGTACCTCGTCTTGATGTACTTGTTAACTGTCCAGTATCCACTATAGTAGCATACGAAGTCATTGACGTACGAATCATATATATGACCGGGAGGGAAAACGTGAATCTCGGTGTTTAGGAAAAGGAGAGCCTTGGCTTCACTCGCGAATGCGATGGAGCCTTCAGCGTAGCGTGTATAAAAGAGAGGGCGTACACCCACAGGGTCACGAGCTGCCATAATTCTCTTCCCATCAGAATACACGATGGCAAAGTCTCCATTTATCATGTCGACCGTTTTCATCATCCCGTAATCCTGAATCATTGGGAGAAGAACTTCACAATCACTCGTACTAACCTCCGTACCTCTACGAAATTCTCGGTGATTGTAAATCTCTCCATTACACATCAACATACCACTCCCACGTTTGAAGGGTTGCATACCAGCTGGTGTCAGGTCATTGATGGCGAGACGATAAAAGTCCATGCGACATTTACCAAATGTCTCACTCCTGTAATCATCGGGACCTCGGTGAGAAAGGAGGTATGAAGAAACTTCTACTTCTTCACCGAAGAGTGCTATGATGCCACACATTGTTGTTACAACTCAACTTATTTTTAAGTTGATATTCATCCAATCAATATATTTGTCTGGATCGGCGTCACCATCCATTTCCTGACCAGCCATGGAGATGGATTCCATTCCACCAAAATCCTCAGTTTCGAATCGTAATATACAGTAAAAAGATACATTTGTGCGCGCGGCGATAGAATCAATCGTGTTGAAGTCATAGCTCTCAATTTCCATGTAACGTTGTATCTGTTCAGGAGTTCTATATTTTACAGAAGAGCTTTCAAGTTTACGTTTACCATTGGACATGTCAAAGCATGGCCAAACACCATGTTTCGAACGAAAGGTGGAGACATATTGTACACATTTATCAGCTGATTCGCGACTAGGAAAACACATGAATCTAGGTTTAGAAGTGGGGTCCACTAGACTGAGATAGGTTCCATTTACATTTAATTTTACAAAGTGAAACTCCATTTAAATTATATAAGGAAAATATCTTTAACAAAGTTATATGAACTTCCCCAAGACCCCTGGTCAGTGTAAATATGCCCTCGCACTCCGTTCCCCTAAACCCATTGTGATAGGTACGGGACCAGCGGGTTCGGGGAAAACGATGTTGGCGTGTCAGATTGCCCTTGAGCATGTGGCTAAATATCAACGCCCCAAGATTGTACTGACCCGCCCCATCGTAGCAGCAGATGAAGATATGGGCTACCTCCCCGGTGATATGGATCAAAAGATGGAGCCATGGACAAAGCCTATGTTTGACATCTTCGAGCAGTCCCTCTCCCACAGTCAGATGGATAGATTTATTCAAATTGAACCACTTGGATACATGCGAGGAAGAACTTTCAACAACACCCTAATCATCGCCGACGAAATGCAAAACTCAACACCCAATCAGATGAAGATGCTTCTCACACGCGTGGGTGAGGGAACTAAACTCATTGTCACTGGTGACCTTGAGCAGTCCGACCTCGGTTCTGAAAATGGTCTCGAAGACCTCATTTATAGGATGCAGTGCCAAGACCTCGAATATATCACTCACGTCGAAATGGAAGATGAAGACATTGTTCGTCATCCCGCCGTGAAAGAAGTGCTTAGTATTTTATCGAAATGAGCCACCATGCCTGGCTCGAGAAAACTCACGTAATTTGAAGCGATTTACATCATTGTCTAAGTCTTGGAGGTTTCCACTCACACGTCTCAGACGTTCCTCCATTTGAATTCTCTCTTTTTTGACCCTCTCGTACCACTCGTGCATCTCATAGATTTCCTGGTCGATTTGTGTATATCGCTCGGCAAGTTTATAATCTATAGGAAGGTCTCGAAGGTCTACTGCGATTTCCTCGATACGTACATCAAGGCTCTGACAAGCGTCTTTGAACTCTTCCATTTAAAAGTAATTCATATTTTTTTCTTTTAGTGTCTTAAATACACGTTTATTGTTTTCAACGTGACTTCCTTCACCATTGTTTTGGAATAACGCATCTTCACCCATTCCATATGAATATTGTTTAATCATACCGATGTTCATAGTTTGGTCACAAATACTTTTTTTTTGAACATTCATCTTCGAAAGTAAATTACTGATGATGATATCATCATTATAGGTAAGCTTGTAAAAGTCTAAAAATACTTCCTTCATATCTCTCAACCATTTCATGTCGAGAATAACTCCACCGTAACTTTCAGTGACATCGATACATTCTCGATTATATCTCGGTACACGACCATTGTTCCTGACATATTCATCTACCCTGAATCCGGACAGACACCAGCAAGAAGAGTCCTCCTTGTACAACTCAACAAGCTTCCTGCTCAGGTTGGGTGGATATTCCGTGTCATCATTTACGACTATGACGAGGTCTGCGTCACAATTTTCAGCGTGCGCTGGACCCATATACATCGTACCCGGTCCATAGTCCGTACATCTGTTCAGTACAACTTTGGAACACATCGAAAAGTCTGGAACGACAACTTCAACACCCGGAAATCTGTTATATGTGTAAGGAATATTGACCCAAATCTCATCCACATCTTGATGTTTTTCGAGATCATAGACGATGACAGGAAGTGTTTTGAAACGGGACGGTATACTCGTGAGACTGATGATTGTCTTCATTATCATAAGTGACGTTTTACCCTTTATATACTTAAAAGATACTTAACTTGTTTATGTAATAATGTGGTGGCCGTTAATGCAAACGACCATCACTGAGAGTGACAAAAAGGCTCTCGTCGATTTTATACAGTCGTCGGATAGATACACATGTGGACCAAAGGTGAAAGAATTTGAAGATGCGTGGAGTAAATGGCTCGGGTGTAAACATTCCTTGTATGTCACATCAGGTAGTACTGCGAACTTTCTTCTCATGGCCGCAGTAAAGGAGATGTATGGAATTCCGAATGGTTCCAAGGTTCTCGTACCTGCGTGTACATGGGTCACTAACGTATCACCGGTGTTCCAGGTTGGGTTGGAACCAGTGTTTTGTGATGTAGATCTCGAGAGGTATAGTTTTGATCTCGTTACTCTACCCGAGGAGGATATTCGTATTGTATTCGTGACTCACTTACTTGGTATAAATTCCCCCGTTGAGCAACTCAAGAGGAAATACCCTAATGCCATTTTTCTTGAAGACATTTGTGAGTCCCATGGGGTAAAAGCGCCAAATAGAATGAAGCGTGGTAGCACGGGAATGGGTAGTACTTTCAGCTTTTACTATGGACATCACATGACAAGTATCGAAGGTGGAATGATTTCTACCGATAATGAAAAACTTTATGAACTCATGAAAATTAAAAGAAGTCACGGAATGGCTCGCCTTCTTTCACCCCACCTATACAAAGAAGCGATCAAGGAACACCCGAACATCGATCCAAGTTTTTTGTTCCTCACGGATGGGTACAACTTTAGAAATACTGAATTGAATGCGGTCCTCGGAATCGAACAATTGAAAAGACTCGATATGAATATTGAAATTAGACGTAAAAATTTCGATTGTTTCATGAAACACCTGGACCCAGAACTTTTCTACATCCCGTATAATGACCCGGGTAATAGCAGTTTCGCATTCCCATTCGTGTGTAAGAGGAGGGGGGACATGTTGAAGCTCAAGTCTATATTCGCAGAAATGGGTGTGGAGTATAGACCAATCGTATCTGGTAATCTTCTTCTACATCCTTTCCTAGCTAAATGGAAGGACTCTGTACGTGTACCAAATGCGAACATACTTAACGATAATGGTGTGTACATCGGAAATAATCACTTCGTGACAGAAGACATGATAGTAAAAGTGTTTGAAACCATAAAAAGCAAATGGTAGTAGTCAAGTTACTTAAAATATTTAAAGTCATGACTGGATAAATATTTATTATGAAAGTAGCTCTGATCACAGGCGCAAGAGGTCAGGACGGTTCATATTTACACGAGCTCTTACAGAGTAAGGGGTACATCATCAAATGTATAAATCGAGGTGACGACATTCGTGAGTGTGTGATGGATTGTATTGAGTACACTCAGATTGAAATTTACAATCTCGCTGCACAGAGTCATGTAGGAAAGTCCTTCAAGAATGCAACTAATACTTTTCAAACAAACACAGAGACTATCCTGTTCATTCTCGAAACCGTAAAACATTTGGGAATACAAGACAAGTGTAAGATTTTCCAAGCATCTTCATCTGAAATGTTGGGAGAACCAACATCTTTGTATGGAATTTCAAAACTCTCCGCACATCTCATCGCCAAGCACTTTAGGGAAACGTACGGAATGTTTGTCTGTTCGGGTATCCTCTATAACCATGAATCACCACGGAGAAAGGATACCTTCGTCACTCAAAAAATCATACAGGGTCTAAAGTCTGGTGAGTGTTTCACCCTTGGTAACATAGATGCTCGTCGGGATTGGGGACACGCTAAGGACTATGTGGAGGCCATGTGGCTCATGCTTCAACAGGAGCAACCAGATGATTATGTTGTCGCCACGGGTAAAACACATTCTGTACGAGAATTCATAGAAATCGCCGTACACAAGATGGGTAAGAAGATTGTATGGTCGGGGGAGGGTGGTCGCATAGATGGTAAAGTTATCGTAAAAGTTTCCGAAGAATTTTACAGACCCGATGATACAAAATCAATACCAGTGGCCGACCCGTCAAAATTGGAAGCCATTGGATGGTCAAGGAAGTATACCCTCCCCGATATCATCGAAGAGATGCTATTCCCTCCTTCAGAGTAATTTCTGGTTTCCAGTAGTCCAAAATGAAAGGTCTGGGTTCGTTGAATCTATCATGTGTATTCATTCTCTTCTCACTCGGTCGTACATCTTCACAAATATAGTTAGCAACATCCTTGATTTTGATAGATTCAAAACTCGTAATATCTACCGAGTCCGTCTCTTCCAAAATCTTGTCATAATTGTTCATCACAGTCATCAGACATTTTGCACAATCATCGGTGTGTAAAAATTGTCTCTCCTCTTCCCCGTCTGTCATCAATTCTATGTACCCCTTAGTGTCAAATTTATGAAGCATATCTGTGATGACATGCGACCTCTTAGAAACTTTTTCCGGACCGTAGACATTCCAAAATCGCGCAGACAAACCACCCAACTTCCGGGTGTAATGTTCACCAATGTATTTTAGAGTTCCGTATACATTGTCCATATTGAACATCGTACTCGAAGCGAATACAAATTTTTTATTCTCCAAAAGATTGAATGTGTTTATCATAATCATGTTATTTTTATTGATAAAATCCAGATTAACATCCCAAATATACTTCGCCCCACCTACATCATAGGCCAAGAAGAACACAAAATCACTCAAATCTATCGCAGACTTTACTCTACTGATGTTCAATGAATTACTCAAGTCATGTTCACTTGTCAGTTTTGTGTCCCAATGTACAACATGATGACCATGTTTTTTTAGGGTTTTACATAGTGAAGATCCTATGACACCCTCAGAACCCAGTACGAGAATCTTCATCTGTACAAGAGGTTATTAATTTCTCTAAGTATTATAAGATAATGTCGAAATTTGCTGCACTGAGTAAGATGGGTGCGATGGGTTCCAGAATGGGTTCCAGGATGGGTGCTGCGGGAACCGCCATGCGGGGTTCCGCCACCTATCAAGGTGTGGCACAGACCGCGGGTAAGGAAGTCTCCATCACCCTCAATTACGGCCAGATTGGTATGATTGTCGCTTTCGCGATGTCCTACCTTGTCGTCGCCTCCCTCGGCATCGACATGTTCTCCAAGTGTGACAATCTCGAGGGGAACACCACCCAAGAGAACCTCAACAAGTGGCTCGTCGCTACACTCGCCATCGCCATTACTATCCCCGTGACACTCCTTCTCACCAAGGTGGCGGGTTCCAAACTCACCGGTCTAGTGGCTCTCCTCTTCGCCATCATGGGTATCGTCGGAAGCTCTGCGGTTCTCCACTGGAGTGGCAAGTGTGACGCCCACAAGGATGATGAGTCCAAGAAGGTTTACGGTGGTATCAACATGGCTGTGTTCATCGTCGTGCTACTTGTCGCCCTATTTTTATTGCGCCCTAAAGGTAAGATGGCATGAAGCCCATCGCCTATAACGTCTACGTCCTCATGATGTTCTTGGCCTACGTGATGCGTAGGGCAGGGACATTTTCCATGGAGGATAAGGTTAGAATGATTGAATTTTTAAGTTACATGGCACTCAACCCTAACAGGGTGGCGAATCCCAACATCGCGAGTCTCCCATTCTTCAACTCCGCCTCGGGGGTGAACGACCAGAACTCCTCATCATCAAAATCCTTGACGGTGATGAGTGAAGCCGCAGCGAGGGTCGTCACGACACCCGTCGCAGCCAGTGCATACATAGGGTCTTCAACCTGCTGAAGAATGTTTTCACCAGACATCATCCAATCAAGGGAACCCCACAGAACCCCTTGCATCGCCGCACGTCCATTCACGACCTCGGCGAAGCGAGCAGCCTTGGGGGTGGGCTTAGGTGTCACAACAGGTGGACGCCGGGTCTTCTTGGATTTGACAACTGGCACTGGCTTAACGCTGGAACAAATGAGAATGCTCATTACTGGATTAGATACGCTCTTTTTCCTTAAGTAATATTTTGTTCAAGACATACAATTGGACGATGAGGCCAGCTGACGTGTAAAGTGTCGTTATATTCAGACCAAACTTACGATACTGGTATACGAGCCACAACACACTCGTCAGCGTACTCATCACTAGCATATTCTTGGCACTCACATCCAGCTCATCCGATGTCTGCACCTGATTGTACATTTGGACAAACCCAATACCGAACGCGATACTCGAGATGATGTCATTCGTGTTCATTTATAATGTACGTAGAATATAAATGGAACTCATTTTGCAGAAATTCGCTGGAAAGATTGACGCTCAAAGTCTCGTGAAGACTGTCGAAGAACTCAAGTCTGAATACCTCGACGATGGTCTCACCAAGGAGGATATCCCTCCCATCGTCTCTCGTCTCATGATGGAGACTGCCAAGTTCAAGGGACTCCCTGGTCCCCAGAAGAAGAAGTTGGTCATCAACGTACTGTACCACCTCATCGAACAGATTGACGAGGGTGAGAAGGACTCGGAGTTTGAAACAATGCTCAAGACCCTCGTTCCCCCAATCATCGATGGCTTCGCCACTTTACTCAAAGCCAATAAAGCTGTAGCCAAGTGCCTTCCCTGTCTCGCTTAAGGATATGACACGTCAGTAGTGTAGCATGCGATTTCCATCGCTAGAAGTCATGGTACAATACGGAATATACACAGTCAAAGAACTCGACCGTTTTGCAAAGGGACTCGTCCCTAAGAGGAAGATTAACATCCTAAGTGAATGTTCCCGATGTGATTTTGTCTATGATGGACCCGTCTGCCTCAACTGCCAGCACCCATGAAATACTGTATGGTGACGAGTTACATGTCAAAGGGACCCCTCGTCATCAGTGACTGTCTCTGTTGTGCAGAACGGAAGTTGATACGCCAATTGTTTCGAACGTGTATAAAAAAGGGGTACAAACCCCACCAATTTACAGATTGGCTCCATAGGAAATACGGTGAAATGGTGGTCGAACGTAAAACGATTTACGGTGACGCTGTCTCATTACCATGTGTCCTATGTAGGAAAGTTATGGAACGGTTGGACATCCGTTGGATGGCACATGACGGCACAAAGTGGGTCCATAGTAAAAAAACTGAAAATCTCCCACCTTCAATGCCAACCGCAAAGCAGAAGAGAAATTTAGGATTTGGGCGTTATAATCAAACCTAGTGCGGATTCCAAGTTGTTGTGATTCCTCTTCAATGGTTTATTTCTCTTTAGTTTTAGTGCGTTGTTATTCGAAGCTGCATTCTTTATTTCATCCATTTTCTTTGTGTTTGAAACAAGGGGTATCACATTATCAACCACTGGTGTCGCATCAATTTTTGCAGGTGGATTGGTGTCACGCGTCTGATTTTCTCGGAAAGCTTCTATCGTGAGGTCACCTCCGAACTCCTTCAATCTGAACCTATGTGGAGCGGGTTTAACGTGACCAATTTGATTGAACATCTTACGGCGCATCATCACGATGTGACCACAGATGATTCCTCCGCGATTTACGCCATACCTGTCTACTGTATACGATTTCATACAACTCCATGAACAAAAATTGCCAGTTGTATAAAATTTGTTTCTCTTGTCATCATATTTCGATGGCATCTGTAAAGGTGTCGTTTCAAAATCGTGACAACACCACCAACACCACATGATTTCTTTAATTACAAACTCTTTAAGTCTATCTTCTACGACCCATGCTCATCATTAAAATTAACATA
>Ga0209659_1001100_pt1 | contig 16191 bp, 2 predicted proteins | sample SaaInlLV_10m_DNA_FD_184658 | JGI IMG/M metagenome (GOLD analysis project Ga0209659, IMG submission 184658) | Marine microbial communities from expanding oxygen minimum zones in the Saanich Inlet - SI072_LV_10m_DNA (SPAdes) (version 2) | ecosystem: Environmental > Aquatic > Marine > Intertidal... | reverse complement strand
AAACAAGCAAGATTAAAAGCTGAAAAAGATGAAAAACTAGCAAAAGAAAAAGTTATTAGAGATAAAAAATTAGCAATTGAGAAAAGAAAACAAGCAAGATTAAAAGCTGAAAAAGAAAAAAAACTAGCAAAAGAGAAAGCTATAAGAGATAAAAAATTAGCTAGATTAAAAGCTGCGGAGGAAAAAAAATTAGCAAAAGAGAAAGCTAAAGAAGCAAAAAAATTAGAGAAAGAACAAAAGAAACAAGCTAGATTAAAAGCTAAGCAAGATGAAAAATTAGCAAAACAAAAAGCTAAGGAAGCTAAAAAATTAGCAAAACAAAAAGCTAAGGAAGAAAAAAAATTAGCTAAATTAAAAGCTAAGCAAGCAAAAAAATTAGCAAAAGAGCAAAAAAAATTAGCAAAACAAAAAGCTAAAGAAGAAAAACGATTGAAGAAATTAAAAGAAAAAGAGGAAAAACGATTAAAGAAGTTAAAAAAAAAGAATAAAAGTTAACTTTTAAAAAAGGATAAAAAAATTATTTAAAAAAACTTTTTAAATTGTAATATAAAATTTTAACAATGGTTAAAGCAAAAAATAAGAAATTAAAAAGTAAAAAAACAAAAGATAAGAAAATGAATACTAAAACAATTACCCTACCTAAAAAAAATATTGAGACGAAAATAGATGCAAAATCTGGAAAAGCTTCAGGAAATTTAATTAAAAATAATCCGGCAACTTCAAATAGTTCATCTGCGCGTCCTCAAAGAAATATTGAGATAAAAATAGATCCAAAAACTGGAAAAGCTTCAGGAAATTTATTTAAAAAAGATCCAATAGTTTCAAATAACCCTTCTGTTAAAGTTGGCAAAACGTTATCGGGTAAAATTGATTTTAGTAAAAATAAAAAAAATGGACTAAGTGTAAAATCAGGTCAGCAAGTATCTGGAAAAGTTACTAAATCAAATTAATCAAACGATCTACAAAAAACAAGACAAATTAAATTTAAGAAATAATAAAAATTTATTTTTTAATAAAATCAATTTATTGTGAAACAACTTTTCATCATCAATTAGATCCTGATATATCAAATCATATTTAAATTTCTGATTGCCTATTTTAAAAATTAGAAGTCCAAAATAGTGTTGTAGAAACTTTCTAATTAATTTTTCATTGTTTTATTTAAGATTTAATCCAAATTAACGATTTCCTATTTTGAAGATTAGATGTTCAAAATGGGCTTTTTTCGTTTCTTACACCCATAATGAACGAACCTAAAAATTCACTTTTTTTCACAATACATTAAAAACTTCAAAACTTCATTATGGGAAAAAAATCCACTAGAAAAAATAGAAGTCAGAAAATATTCATTGAACCTTTAGAGCAACGAATAATGCTCGATGGTGCAGGTGCTTCTATTTTTTTAGATTTAATAGATGAACGATCGCAAGGTGATAATTCAAATAAAACTATTTATGATGTTAAAAAATTTAAAGAAATAAAATCAGAAGATGGATCTAAAGAACTTCCCTTTACCAATGTTCCAAGAGATCAATTAAAGAGAAAACAAATTGTTTTCATTGATAAACAAGTTCCAGATTATGAAAAATTAGCAAAGTCTTTTAGAAAAAATGTTGAAATTCATTTTATTGAAACCAATGAAGATGGATTTAAAAAGATTGAGCAAACTCTAGAAAACGGTAAAAAATATTCAGCAATACACATCATAGGTCACGGTAGTGCAGGGCAAATTTTATTTGGAAATGCATTATTAACAAATGAAAATATAGAAAATTACAAATCAACATTAAGTAATATTGGTGAAAGTTTAACTCAAAAAGGGGATATTCTTTTTTACGGTTGTAACATTGCAGCAAATGATAAAGGGGAAGCTTTATTAAAGAAAATATCCAATTTAACTAAGGCAGATATTGCAGCATCAAATGATTTAACTGGTAAAGGTGGAGACTGGGTTTTAGAAAATAACTACGGAATTGTAGAAACAAAAAATGCCGAAGTAATAAATTATGAACACTTCTTAGCCTATGGGGTAAGCAGTGTATCTGGTCAAGGTGTTGAAAAACATGGTGCAAATAATTTTTGGCCTAGTTCATCTGGTCAAAAGGATTCTCAAATGAGGATAATGATTACTCTTGAACGAGAAAATATATCACAAGCAAATATTTCTACTATAGGCGGCGGACAAAGAACTAGTTCTTATAATAGTTTTGGTTCTGTTAGCTCATCTAATATGATTAATTCTTATTTGGTCTATTTAAACGATAACACCAAACCCACTAAAAAATCAGCTTCATTTACTTTTGAAGGTGAAATTCTGGGATATTACACTGAGGCAAAAAGAACAATAGGTGAAACTTGGACTAAAAACGGTAAAACCTTTAACAACGAAGATTTTGCAAAACCAGGGGCAAATTATCCTAATAAAAAACATACATCAGTAGCAAAAGCTGGAAGAGAGCTTGAGTCTAGTCAAGAAGATGAAGTTACAATAAGTAATGGAAATAAAACATTAACAATGACAGCTCAAAATGGAAGCCCTGGAGATTTCATTAGAGTAATCACTAAGGCACCAGTAGTTAACATTGCACCTGTTGCAAGAGATGTAACTAAAGCTGTTAATGAAAATTCAATATCATCGCAAGGTGATATAGTTGCATCTTCTGATGATGCAGATGGAGATGCACTACATATTTCATCTATTTCGTATATAGATGTCAATAATCGACTAAAAACCCAGAGTATGCTTTCAAACAGGAATTACTCTCTTAATACCTATTATGGACTTTTAAACATTAATTCATCTACAGGGATATTTACTTATGATGCAAGTAGCACATCTTCTACTTACGATGCAGGTACGCAGGGATTAAGCGCAAGTACTTCCTCTTTTAATAGGATTAATCAGTTAGATGTTGGAGATACAGCGTCTGAGACTTTTACTTATACTTTAAGCGATGGAACAGCCGATGATACAGGGGTAATTACTGTTAATATTACAGGGATAAATGATACCCCTATCGCAGTAAATGACCAAAATACTATTACAGAAGGTGGAACGATTACACGATCTTCAACTACATCAGATACTAAAGAATTAGTAGATAACGATACAGATGTTGATGGCTCTGATAATAGAACAAATTTTAAAGTTTTATTAGCATATAAAGGCAGTTCAGAAAGAACAGGCAGTACTTCACCAGCAACAGCTTGGGCTGGGAATTTTTTAAATCAAACAACACGACCTAATGCAACGATTAGAGGTAATTATGGTTCATTAACAATTTATTATGATGGATCTTATACCTATGCAGCAGACTCACAAATTGCAGGATTAGATAGTGGAGAAGAAGTAAGTGATTATTTTAACTATGGAATGTCAGACGACTCAGATGGAATAGAGGGAAGAATTACAAGCGAAGGAGTTCCTGATAATGTAAATAGTTATGGTGTTTTACAAATTTCAATTAGTGGTGTTGATGATGAAGCGGTTAATGCGGCTCCTACAGTTACAAATGATACCGCATATGTATATGAGGATTATGTTGTAACAGCTGTTAATGGTGCTAGTGCTAATGATGGATATTCATCAGCTCCGTTTTCAAGTTCATACGCAATATCAGCAGATAGTAATAATAATAGTGCCCATGGAGATCATACAGGAGATTTGCTTTCAAATGATTCAGACAGTGATGGTGATACGCTTACAATTACAGCAGTAAGACAAAAAATTTTTAATGCTCCATTAAACATGCAAAATGATTATACAGATGTTGGCGCAAGTACATCTGTGATTGTTAACAATAGTAATAAAGAACTTGGTAATGGTGGTCAAACAGTTTCAGGTAATTATGGAACACTATCAATTGGTGCAGATGGATCCTTTTCTTATGCTGCAACTGCATCTGCTACTGATACATTAGATTTAAATGAAACTGTTACAGATTCTTTTGAGTATAAAGTTTCTGATGGAACTGATATTGCAATTGGAACCTTAACAGTAACTGTTAAAGGAATAAATGATTTGCCAGTTGGAGTGAATGATACAGACTCTGTAACTGCAGGATCAAGTATTTCTAGATCTAACGATACTGAATACGATGTTTTTGTTAATGATACTGATATTGATGGAGATGATATTCATAGTAACTTTACCATGTATGGAATTTACCATCAAACAACTAATACCACAGGAACCTTTTCTGGTGGTAGCTCAACGATTAATGGTACTTATGGAACGTTAACGATTAATACAAATGGAAGTTACAGTTATGATACATCAAGTAATTCAAATGCATTAGCACTTGGAAACGGTGTAACTGCATCTGATACATTTAGATATTCATTTTACGATAATGATGGCTCTTCAAAGTTGAGTGGAATCAATATACATGCTGTATCCAGTTCACCTTCAGGAGCAGCGAATTTAATAATAACAGTCACTGGACAAACTCCTAGAACCACAAATGACACAGGTTATATAGCAGCTGGATCTACTTTAACTGTTGCTGATGGAGCTAGTGCAAATGATGAAGATACAAGTGGAGATAACAATGATGCAACAGGAGATCATACTGGAGATGTATTAGGAAATGATACAGGAACTTCAAATACGGTAACAGCAATTTCATCTTCAACAGGTGAAGCAGGAACTATTGGCTCAGCTTTAGGTGGATATTATGGAGAGTTAACAATAAACGCTAATGGATCATATACTTATGAAGCAAATAATGCAGCAAAACTTGGTGCAACAACAGCAACAGATGTATTTACTTATACCGTAACAGACGCAACTAGCGGAAACACTGGTACTGCAACAATTACAATAACAATCTTAGGTTCAAATGATGCACCGACTGCTTCGGATGACACTGGATATATAAATGAAAATTCAACATTAACAGTTGATTGGGATGTTGCAGATGATGAAAGTGGAACTGATAGTGATTATAACAATGAAAGCGGAGACCATACAGGTGAAGTTTTATTAAATGATGAAGACGTTGAGGGAGCTACAATTACAGTTACAGCCATTAGACATAGCGAAGATGCTAGTGCTGATGCAACTTCTATAACAGCAAGCACAACTTATTCAAATGGATCTTCTATTTTAGGAGATTATGGTGTTTTAACAATTGGTGCAGATGGAAGTTATACTTATAATGCTAACACTGCAAATGCATTAGATGATGGCGATACCGCAACCGATGTATTTACTTACACTGTTTCAGATGGAAGCTTAACTGATACTGGAACATTAACAATTACTATTGAAGGAATTAATGATGCACCAGTTGCACAAGATGATTATGGTTTTATAGATGAAAATGCAACCTTAACAGTTAGTGCAACAGCAGATGCAACTACAGATAATGTTTACGCAACTAATACTGGACCTATTACTTCTGGAGCTATAAGCATAAGCAATCACACAAATGCATCTACCACTAATGGAGATACATATTCTCAAGATTTAGACTTTAATAGTGATGGAACTTACACTTATGTTGGAGGAAGTAGACATGGTTTAGTTTTTAAATATGGACTTACGACCGCATATGATTTTTCAACTATTGATACAGTTGCATATGATGGATCAACTAATACGGATGGTTATCAAAAATTAGACCCTGATGTAGGTGGGGTAACGGGAATTTCTGCAAAACCAGATGGTACAAAAATATTTGTTACTGGAACATCTGGCTCAGATATAATTATTAAACAATTTTCTTTATCTACTGCTAATAATTTAGCAACTGCAGATACTGTTGCTTATGATGCATCTTCAAATACAGATGGATATAAAGAATATACATTTTCAGATTTTACTTCCGGAAACGCTCAACACTCACTAATTTTTAGTTCTGATGGTACAAAATTATTTACATTTGAAGTTGTAAGCGGAAATGACAAACTTCATCAATATTCTTTAACGACAGCTTGGGATATAGGTTCCATGAATCATGATGGATCTATAACTTTACAATCTGATGTTTATGATCCATTGGGTTTAACAAGTGATATTCATACACCTCGTGGGATGGCATTTAATAATGATGGAACTAAGTTAACAATTTTAAGTGATACAGGAACAGATAAATTATACCAGTTCTCACTTAACTCAGCTTATAATATTAATGATCCAGTAACACTTGAAGGTGAAAGATCTTTAAGTGGTACAGAAAATACTAGAGGTTTAGCATTTAATAGTGATGGAACGGAATTAACAATACTTCAACATGATGTTTCCAATATAGATTATCATCAATTAAATCTTGCTGGCACTGCATATGAGATTGGAAGATATAAAGAGACAGGTACCACTGAAGAGTCTACTGGAAATGTAATTGATACTCAATCATCCACTCATTACGATAATGATGTTGATGATGCATCTAGCTTAACAATTTCTGCAATAAGAACTGGAACAGAAGCTGCTGGAACTGGAACCCCAGGTACAGTTGGATCATCTTTAACAGGAACTTACGGAACACTTACTATTCAATCAACTGGCGCTTATACTTATGCTGCTAATACTGCTGCAACGGAAGCATTAGATGCAGGTGATGTTGCAATAGATTACTTTACTTATACTTTATCTGATGGAACAGCTACTGATACAGCGCAACTTACAATAAAAGTAACAGGGGTAAATGATGCTCCAACTACAACAAATGATACAGGCTATATTGCTGAAGGTTCAACCTTAGCAGTTTCAAATGGAGGTTCAGCTGTTTCTGGAACAAGCACCGGAAGTAATAGTGGGGATGTTTTAGATAATGATACGGATATTGATATAACTGCCGATTCTTCAGGAAATGTAACAGAAAGTTCTGATGATGCCTTAACGGTTACAGGAACAGTAAGTCAAAGTGGTGGAACAAATTCAGCTGGGGGCTCTGTCAGCACAAACAGTCAAACAGCAAGCGTTGGTTCAGCAGTTACGGGTTTGTATGGTTCTTTAACATTAAATTCTAATGGTTCTTATTCTTATGTTGCAAATAATGCAGAGTCTTTAGATGTTGGAGAAACGGTTACCGATGTTTTTACATTTACAGTAACTGATACTCAAAGTGCAACAACTACAGCTACTTTAACAATTACAGTCATTGGAACAAATGATCTTCCAACTTCAGCTAATGCAACAGTTTATGTAAATGAAAGAAACACTGATGCATCATATGGGGAAAGAACCCCTTCTGCAAATTACATTAAAACATTTGCATCAAGTGATTTTGCTTTTACGGATGCGGATACTTCTGATAGTAGTTTAAGTGCAATTAAAATTGCAACCTTACCATCATCTGGAACTTTAACTTTAAGTGGATCTGCAGTTTCAGCAGATCAAGAAATCGCTACAGCTAGTATTTCAAGTTTAGTTTATACCCCAACTGCTAATTCTGAAAGCAATGATAGTTTTACCTTTAAAGTTTCAGATGGAACAGGTTTTAGTGCTTCAGCTTATACAATGACAGTAAGTAATAATGCTGCTCCAGTGGTAACTGATAAAAATATTGAAACAGCTGTTATTTCTGGAGGGGGTACAAGCACAGGGGATGTTCATAATTTTGTTACAGATAGTGATGATGCTGACAGCGTTTTAGTGGTAACAGGGGTTGCCGCAGGAAATGAAAGCACAAACTCTTCAATTATTTCCAACGGTACAGGAGTTGGATCTGCTATTGCTGGAAGCTATGGAACATTAAATATAGCTGCTAATGGAACTTACACTTATACTTCAACAGTTTCTTTATCAGCTGGTGCAAGTTCAGTGACGGATACATTTACATATACAACAAGAGATAATGAAACAGATACAGATGAAAATTATGCATATGATACTGGAACAATCACATTTACTATTGTTCCATCGTTAACCTTAGTAGATGATACGGATACAGTAACAGTTGGAAATACTGTAACAGTTGATAATGGTGATGACGAAGATTTACTTGAAGATGACAGTACATCTACAGGAACTTTAACTGTCTCCAATATCTCTTTTACTAACAGTTCAGATACTACAACTACAGAAACGGTAACAAATAGTGGGGTTACTATTACAGGATTATACGGTCAGTTAACCATTTACGAAAATGGAAGCTATACTTATACGCCAAATCAGAATGCATCAACTGCTCTTGATGCACTTGAAACTGGTACTGATGTTTTTACTTATACAGCAACCAATGGAACGGATAGTGGAAATGCCACCCTAACATTTACGGTAACGGGTATAAATGATGCTCCAACCTCTTCTGATGCAACAATAAATATAAATGAAAACAATCAAACATCATCAGCAGGGGATAGAACACCATCAAATATTACATATACTTTTTCATCAAGTGACTTCGCTTTTTCAGATACTGACACTGGCGATGCAATTACGCATGTAAAAATAGTAACTTTACCAACTAATGGTGATTTATCTGATGATGGTACAAATATTACCTCTACTAATTATGAAATGGCCATTGGGGATATTGGTGATCTTGTTTATACCCCAGATGCAAATTCTGAAAGTGATGATAGCTTTACCTTTAAAGTTAAAGATGGAACAACTTATAGTACATCTGCAGATACTATAACTATTTCAGTTAATGCAGCACCAGCAGCCACAAATTATACACATGGATCTTCGGTTGCAACAAGTGCTACAGCAAGTTCTAATCTTGTTTTATCAGTTGCAAATAGTGGAGTTGATAAAATTGATGATAGTGATGATGAAAGTGATAGCTCAAGCCATGTTTTAACAATTACAGGGGTTGCATCTGGTGCTGAAAGCTCAACTATTCCAAGTGGGAGCGTTGGTTCAGCTGTTACAGGAACTTATGGATCTTTAGTTTTAAATTCTAATGGAAGCTACACTTACACAGCAAATGCTTCTAATAATATTACCTTTGGAGGAACTGCAACTGATGTATTTAATTATGCAGTTCAAGATGATGAAGGAACAACAGGGAGCGCAGGATCGAATGCCTTAGATGTTGGACAATTAACCTTTACGGTTCAAGCTTTAGGAAACGTTGCACCCACTGCATCTGATGGAACAATTTATGTAAATGAAAATAACCAAGTATCCTCAGCGGGGGATAGAACACCAAGCAATATATCCCATACATTTCAAGCAAGCGATTTTTCACTTTCTGATACAAATGAAGCTGCAGGACAAGCATTAAATATTAAAATTGTAACGTTACCATCCTCTGGAACTTTATCTTATAGCTCAACTAATCTTACCTCATCCCATGTAGATTCAGGAACTTCTACAACGTACACAGTTTCAAAAGCAAATATTGGAAATTTAGTTTACACCCCTAATGCAAACTCTGAAGCTGATGATAGTTTTACTTTTAAAGCTTATGATGGAGTAACAGATAGTACATCAACTTACACAATATCAGTTTCTGTAAATGCTGCACCAAATGTAACAGATACCACGGTTTCTGGAACGGTTGCTGCAGGTGCCACAAGTACAGGAGATGTTCATGATGGTGTTGCTGATAGTGATGACGCTGACAGTGTATTAGTGGTAACAGCTGCAAAAGCTGCTTCTGAAGGTGGAAGTTATTCAACAGTAATTAATTTAGGAAGTAATAGTAATTTAGTAACAGCTGCAACAACTTCTTCTAATGGATTGTCTGTTTCTGGTACTTATGGAACATTAGTTATTGGTGCAGATGGGTCTTATATTTATACAGCAAGTGCAACTAATAATATTGCATATGGAGCAACAGCTACCGATACATTTACTTTTTCAACTAAAGATGATGAGTCAAATTCAGGCTCAACAGCTTACGATGTAGGTGAGCTAATCTTTACTGTAGGCTCATCAGTTTCTCTTGCGGCAGATGTTGATACTGTTGATGAAGATGCAACCGTAACTGTTGCTAATGGTGACGCAGAAGATGTATTAGAGGATGATACAAGCGCATCAACTGTTTCTCATATTGGAGCTGCATCAGACAGTTTAACTTCAATTTCAACATCTCAAGCGATAACAGGTACTTATGGAACTTTAACCATGTATGCAACTGGAGCATACTCATATGTTGCAGATCAAACAGCAGCTGATGCTTTAATTGCAGGAGCAACAGCAAATGATGTATTTTATTATAAAGCAGCAGGTGCAACAACAACATTAACTATAACAGTTACAGGACTTGGTCCTTTAGCTGCAAATGATACAGGAGTTGTTAATGAGGATGCAACCGTTACAGGAACAGCAACAGTTTCAGGAACAGGTGTTCTTGGAAATGATGACAATGGTGGAAGCACTTATGAAAGTGAAGACTCTACTTTAAGAGTTACACAAGCAAAACCAGATGGAGGATCTTATACATCAGTTGCCTCTGGAGGATCTTCAAGCATTGTTGGAACCTATGGAACATTAACCCTTTATAGTACAGGTCAATATTCTTACACACCTAATAATACAACTGCACAAACAATTACAAAAGATGCAACGGTAACCGAAACTTTTGTTTATGAAATAAAAGATGATGCTGATGTTAACGCTAGTACTGCAAATCTAGTATTTACAATAACTGGACTTAATGATGATATTACAGCAGTGGATGATACAGATAGTGTTAATGAAGGAACAAGTATTATAAGAGATAATACATCTGCTTTTTCATTAGATTATGATGATTTAGATCCAGATAGTGGTAACACTTTTGCAACTCATCAAATAACAGCTATAAAATTAGGAGGTACCGAAGGATCGGGTACAGCAGGGACAATAGGGGAGCCTTTAAAAGGAACATATGGAAGATTAACAGTTTTTGCAGATGGAAGTTACATCTATCAAGCAAATAATAATATTTTAGATGGAGATGGTAACAGAATTATCTCAGGCGATACCGTTACAGATACATTTAATTATACTGTATCTGATACAGATGGAGATACCGATACTGCAGTTTTAACCATTAGAATTAATGGAACTAACGAACCACCGGTTGCAGCAATAGACTATGGTGAATTAGATGTAGGAGGATCCTCTTTATCTAAAACACCTTTAACAGGGGTTACTTCAAATGATGCTGACATTGAAGGATCTGATTTAACCGTAAATGGAATAAGAACAGGGGGTGAAGGTGATACTGGAACAACAGGGAATATAGGCTCACCACTTACAGGAACATATGGAAATATTACTATTAATGAAGATGGAAGCTACACTTATGAATTAGATAACACGAATGAAAATTTAGCTAAAATCCCTGAGGGCTACAATTTTTATGAAGTATTCACCTATACCGTAACAGATGACACTGGACAAACATCAACCGCAGAAATTGTCATTCAAATAAATGGTGTAAATGATGCTCCAACCGCTGTAGATGATGAGGCAACATTAGATTTAGAAACATCATCAAACTTAGATAATTTAACAAGTAGTTCTAATTTTGTTAAAGCAAATGATAATGATGTAGATTTATTTGATGACATTACCATAGATTCAATTCGAACAGGACAATCCTCAGACACTGGAACATCGATTACAGTTGGACAAAGTTTTACATCAACTTATGGTAATTTCTTTATCAATGCTAATGGAGGTTATTCTTATAATGCAAACGATGGATTGGCCGACACATTAAAACCAAATGAAAAAATTTATGAGTATTTTACATACACAATTACTGATAGTGCTGGATTAACTGCAACTGCTCAGCTTACAATTGAAATATCTAGTTCAGCCAATCAATCAAATATTGAATTGCAAGAACAAGGTTTACAAGATCTTGTTCAAAAAGCTTCTTTGACAGGTAAAGATCCTTATGAGTTACCTGATAGAGCACCTTCAGCGACTTCAAACTTTTACGACGGCCAATTTAAAATTGCTAAATTTAATGAAAATTTAAAACTAGTCGATCTTCGAGCGCAGTTTAAAGATAAAGATGGAAACTACACCACTTTTACAAAAGGAAGTCCTGATGATATTTTAGTTTTACAGTTCTCCGTATTTAACGATCCAGGAATTGAACTTGTTCGTTACAAAGGAGAAATGAAAGATGGTAGTGCATTACCAGATTGGATTAAAGTTAATCCTAAATCAGGAGTGGTAGTAACTGAAATTCCATCCGATATAGATTTATTAGAATTTAAAGTAATCGGTATTGATGAAAAAAATAATGAATTTGAAATTGCAGTTGTAATTGATGCAGGTGAATTAAGACAAAATAGAGAACTTGCAAAAGAGTTTGCAGGTGAAATTGATGAAAATATATCTGTTGATGAAGATGGAAACGTTGAAGTTCAATCAGGTGAAGAACAAACAAATAATGAAACTGAAAATAAATCTTTAAATGGTAACGAAGTAAAAATTAAATCTAAAAAACAAATTAATGAATTTGTTAAAGGTGATGTGTTTAAACCTAAACCTTATCTTCGAGATAACAAATACATCATTAACTTACCGGATGAAATTAAAGATAATTTAGAAAAAGGAATAGCAGTTTTAAGAAATGGAGAAAAAGCTCCGAAGTGGGTAAAGGTTAGTTTAGGAAAAGGTGAATTAGTATTAGATCCTCCTAAAAATTTAAAAAATTTAGATCTTAAAATTATAACCATGGATCAAGAGGGCAATAAAATTTCAAATGAAATAAAATTAAAAATAAATAAACGTTCTGCTGAAAGATTTGCAAAACAAGTTGAAATTAAAGAACAATCAAAATTTGTCTCCCTAAACGATCAAGTTGGAAATGAGAATTTTCAACTTGATAATTATGGTGAAGACATTTTGAGAAGACTATAATTTTTTTGATAAGCTAGCTCTTAATAGTCCAAATTGGGTTTTTTTTAACTACATCAACCCATTTTGACAATACCTAAAATGTTATTCCTTAAAGTAGGTTTAAAATGAATTCATGGACAATGAATCCATAAAAAACAAAACCCAAAAATTATTTATTGAACCGTTAGAGCAAAGAATAATGCTCGATGGGGCTGGGGCTTCTACGTTTTTAGATTTAATTGATGAGCGAAATCAACAACAAATTAAAATAAATTCTTCAAATAAAGACATATATAAAGAGGGAGATAATTCTAACAAAGACATCCCATTTACCAATATTGCAAGAGATAAAATAAGAAATGATAAGAAAAATATAGTCTTTATTGATAGCGCCGTTGAAGATTATGAGACAATTACAAGTTCTTTTAAGGAAAATACTGAGTTTTATTTAATTAATGCAAATGAAGATGGCTTTAAAAGAATAAGCGAAATTTTAAACGATAGAGAAAATATTGATGCTTTACACCTAATTGGTCACGGCTCATCTGGTCAAATTTTATTTGGAAATGCATTTTTAAATAATGACACCATAGATAATTACCAATCAACTCTTTCATCTATTGGTCAATCTTTAACCACAAGTGGTGATATTTTATTTTATGGTTGTAACATTGCATCCACTGATCAAGGTGAAATTTTAATTAAAAAAATATCAGAAATTACCAAAGCAGACATTGCAGCATCAGATGACATCACTGGTAAAAGTGGGGATTGGGATTTAGAGAAAAAATATGGAATTATTGAAACTGAAAACGTTAAAGTTTTAGGTTACGAAGATGATCTTTACCAAGATGGAATTACAGGGATATCTGGAAATATGTCTGAATACACCGGTACAAATGTTACAAAATCAAATTCTGGTACTAACATTATGGTTAAACTTGAAAAACAAGATAAAGCCGTATCTTCATCTTCATATGTTAGCCAACATTCTATTACCTCAAGTGTAAGTATGTCAGGTAATAATAATACAGGTCAAATGAGTTACAATAGTCTTCGAACATTTAACCAAGCAACAGGTGAAACATCAGGCACAGTAAATAGTTATTTAATTTTCCATTCAACTAGTGGAAATGATGCGGGAACAGTTACTTTTGATGGAGAAATCATAGGAATTTTCTGGGATGTTTCATATATTCACTCTAGCACAAGCGGAGTTACTCACTCAAGTAACGCTTCAACCGTTAGAAGTCTATATACTAATTCTAGTCTTAGTTATGAAACCTCTGCACAGGCAGGTATAGTTATGGAGAATAATAGTACTGGCAGTCCTTATACTTATACATATGGCAGTTCATCTAATGTTAGTGCCGGATATGATAGAGTAGCTGTTACATCTAGTGGCGGCACAAATAATAAACTTCATATAAGTGTTAATGATGGAAATGGAGGAGATTATATTCGTGTTATAGTAAAGCAAGCTTCAGCAGATGGTTCATCAACTGTTGAAGAAGATGGTTCTGTATCAGTTAGCAATGGAGGGAGCGCTTCCAGTCCTGATCCAATTATAGCCGACTCAGGATCTACAATGAGGGTATCAAATGGAACCCCAAGAAGAATGGTTTTTAGCGATGATGGGACTAAGTTATTTGTTCTAGAGCATACTACCGATACAATAACTACAGCTAATCTTGGAACTGCTTACGATCTTACATCCGCAACTTCATATGTAGTAGGTACCACTTTAGCCTCAAACCCTCATTCCAGTTCCATGGCTTATGGAATAGCTTTTAGCAATGATGGAACTAAAATGTTTACATCAGATATTGATACAGGATATGTTTATCAATGGACTTTGACTACCCCCTGGGATGTGTCCACAAATCAAAGAAGTTCTTCAGATGATTTAAATACAGTTTCTCTTTATGGAGTAACAGCTAGTGGTGGCATTTATAATAGAGACATTACATTTAGCGAGGATGGAACCAAATTATTTATTTTAGGATCTGATGAGACAGTTCATCAGATAAGCTTAGGAACTGCATGGGATCTTTCAACTAGGATTACATCTCCAACAGATGTTGAACTTGATTTATCATCAACAATAAATGAAACTAATCCAAACTCAATTCGTTTTAGTCCAAACGGAAAAAAATTTTTTATAAGCTCGTATAGTAATACTTTTTATGAATTTTCACTCGCCACTGCTTGGGATTTATCTTCAAATCTTACTTTTAATGGAACATTTCAATTAGGAACAGAAATAAATACAAATAATTATGGAGGATTTACTTGGAATAAAGACGGTACAAAACTTTTTGCTTTGGATGGAAATTCTAGTGTTGAAGATATTACAGAGTATTCTGTTTCAACTCCTTTCTCTTTAGCTAATGTAGATCAAACTAAATCTGCCGAAAATATCTCAACTGTTTCATCAATTAGAACAGGAACAGTTGCTGCAGGAAGTGGAACATCAGGATCAACTAATACTGCTTTAACCGGAACTTACGGTCAGTTAACTATTCAATCCAATGGTTCATATAGTTATGTTGCAAACCAAAGTGTAACTGATGCACTAGATCCAGGGGATATTGTGTATGATTATTTTACTATTAATGGAGATACAGATTTAACAATTACCGTTATAGGTATCAATGATACACCAATCGCTGACAATGAAACTAATTCAACAGATGTTAGTACAACATTAACTGTTACAGATGGGTCTTCAGATGTTTTAGCAGGTGATACGGATGCTGATGCAGATGCATCTTTAACTGTTTCTGCAATCAGAACAGGTTCATCAGAAGGTTCAGGTGACGCAGGTACAATTGGTTCAGCTTTAAATGGAAGTTATGGTGTTTTAACTATGGCAGCTGATGGTACCTATACTTATGTCGCAGGTTCAAGTGCTGGAACTGATAGTTTTAACTACACCGTAACCGATGAATTTGGTGCAACAGATATTGCAACACTTACAATAACTGTTAATTCAACAAACACTGCCCCAAGCGCAACAGTAGATACGGGTTATGTTCAAGAAGGTAAAACATTAACTGTAGCAAATGGAGCATCTGCTAATGATGCTGATAGTAGTTCAAACAATAATGATGCAACAGGTGATCATACAGGCGATGTTCTTGGAAATGATACTGATGCAGATGGCGATAGTTTAACCATTACAACTTACACACATACAAGTTCAGCAGGACAAGGTGGAGCAAATACAACACCAGGATCTCCTGCAAATGGTACAGCTGGAACGGATAGTGTTGCAGGTACCTATGGTACATTAGACTTAGAAGATGATGGTTCTTATACTTATACAGCAAGCTCAAACATTACTAATTTAGATGTAGATGATGAAACATTCACTGATGTTTTCACTTATACTGTTTCAGACGGCAATGGTGGAACAGATACTGCAACTATTACAATTACCATAG
>Ga0209659_1001073_pt1 | contig 16396 bp, 11 predicted proteins | sample SaaInlLV_10m_DNA_FD_184658 | JGI IMG/M metagenome (GOLD analysis project Ga0209659, IMG submission 184658) | Marine microbial communities from expanding oxygen minimum zones in the Saanich Inlet - SI072_LV_10m_DNA (SPAdes) (version 2) | ecosystem: Environmental > Aquatic > Marine > Intertidal... | reverse complement strand
GGGACTCAAGAGAAAAAGAACTGAAGGCTTTATGCGATTTGCATAGGAAAGATAATGGAGCGCACGATGTGATCGTACCCGCCAGCGGCGGAAAAGATTCTCGATATGTAGCGCACCTGCTTAAACATAAATATCAGATGAATCCGCTAACTGTGACTTGGAGGCCTCATCTCTTCACAGACATTGGGTTAGAGAATTACCTTAGCTTAATCGATAACGGCTTCGCTAACGTTATGCTCTCCCCTCCCGGAGATGTGCAGCGCCAATTAACAAGACTAGCATTTAAAAATCTCGGCCATCCCTTTCAACCATTCATAGTTGGGCAGAGAGCTGTTGGCCCGAAACTGGCGCTGCAAAACAAGATTAAGTTAATTTTTTATGGCGAGAACGTCGCGGAATATGGAAACCGGATCGAGGACAACTATTCTCCGCAGATGGATATCGGATTATACACATGCTTCGATTTCAACGAGCATAGTTTAAGCGAATACATGCTGGCGGGCGAATCTTTGCAAGAAATTGTCGAAGATCACAAAATCCCTTTGAAGGCTCTTGAGTCCTATAAATCGCCGTGCAGAAAGGAGATTGAAGAGGCCGGCATACAGGTGCATTACATGTCTTATTATCGCAAATGGATCCCGCAGGAAAACTATTACTACGCCGTAGAACATACGGGGTTTGTTCCTAACGCTAGCAGGAAGTCTGCGTCGTTTGCCAAGTATGCAGGAATAGATGATTTACTAGAGGACTTACATTACTACATGCAGCTGATTAAATTTGGGATGGGCAGGTGTACTTGGGACGCAGCTCAGGAGGTTAGAACCGGAAAACTTGAGCGAGATGAAGCGGTTGCGTTGGTTAGAAAATATGACAACGAAGCGCCCACAGAAAGTCTAGACGCCCTACTTAATTATCTTTCGTTGCCCGAGCAAGAGTTCTGGGAAGCTGTTGACTCGTTTCGCCCAGAGCACTTGTGGACAAAAACAGAAACTGGTGAATACGTTTTAATCAAAACAGTAAGCTGAACTAACAGCCGATTAAATCAATTGAATGTAAGCGAGGATTTGTGAGCTCTGAATACGACAGTTTTAGAATGGAATGCGATAACGAAATTGAAGCGCAAGGTAACGACAAGGAGTTTTTGGATGTCACTAAAGCATGGTTTACTCGCGCTAACAGATCTAAGTATTCCTATCACTTTGAGTGGCTAGGCAGACCCGTCATACAATATCCTCAGGACTTAATGGCCATGCAGGAGATTATTTGGCGAGTGAAGCCCGACTTAATCATTGAGACCGGGATAGCGCATGGGGGCTCGCTTATCTTCTCCGCGTCCATGCTCCAGTTACTGGATAGTTGCGAGACCCCGCCTGCAACTCACGATAATGACGAGACAGTAACATCACGTCTTGTTTTAGGCATAGATATTGATATCCGAAACCACAACCAGCGTGCACTTGATAATCATCCGATGTCACGCGGCATTAAGATGATTCAGGGCTCATCGATAGACCCTGACATAATAGAGCAGGTTCACGACGTAGCTTCTGCGTATAAGAATATCTTGGTGTGCCTAGACTCAAACCATACCCATAAGCATGTACTAGCAGAGCTTGAGGCGTATGCTGGACTGGTGACAACGGGTAGCTACTGTGTTGTGTTCGATACGGTCATAGATGACATGCCGCCTGACACATTTTCAGATCGCCCCTGGGGCCCAGGAAATAATCCCAAGACAGCGGCAAAAGAATTCCTCAAAAATCACGTCGAATTTGAGATAGATAGAAGCGTTCAAAATAGGTACATGATCACTGCGGCTCCGGATGGTTTTTTGCGCAGAGTGTCAGTCTAAATAATGGAACTCGGGCTCACAAAAATTCTGCGATATTTTGACCCATAAATTAAATTTTAAAAGTCTAAGATGTATAAACCGCCGCTAAGCTCCGGGCACTACTTATAGGTAATGAAGGCTCCCTCCCACGTGTTGGCTTTCCAAAAGTGACAGGAAGCAGTGCTTACAACTTCTGACACCAGAATTGATACATACCGGCAAAGGTATGGGGATTCTCCTCCTCGAACTGATGCCACAGCGCCAAGTCACAAGCATCCGCCTCTTCCCCAAAAGAATACTTAAATTGTCTCGCAATATCTTTATCTTCAAAACCGCAAAACTTCAGGCCCAGCTCATCGAGGCAGTGTTGGATTTGTGGGAGTGTGAAGCGATGCTCTTGCACGTGAAAAATTAAATCTCTAAGCGTGCTGAGACTAAAAAAGTCAGGGGAACCTCTGAGCAACTGGTTTTGCTCATCATGAGACTCGACTAAAGACTGCCTGAATTGTCTGATGTCGTCTTCTGATGTTCCTATTCCCCTTAAAACGATATCTTCCCGAGCCTTCACGATATGGCGTCTTGCCAACTCACTGTACAAACCTATGTTCATCAGACCCCCGGTCTTCAGTAGGTCTACCAGAACCCGCCATCCCGCAATGGGATCGTCCATATGATGAAGAACACCGGAGCTTTCGATGATGTCAAACTCTTCTCCAAGCTCTCCCAAATTTAGTATGTCTGCCTGCAAATATTTAATGCTGGTGATGCCAAGCTCACTCGTTTTCCTCTGGGCATACGCCAGACTCGCGCGACTGAGATCTACCGCCGTGACTTTGCAGTTAGCAAAACGAGAGGCTGTTTCTATTGAGTGCTGACCAGTGCCGCATCCTGCGATCAGTATGGACGGGGAAAGGACGCTTTTGATATCTTCAGAATACAACTGCAGTTTGGCGTCATTACAAACCTCAGCAACTGATTTCTCTTTCGGGGCAATTGCCAGTTTCACCCATCGCGGATACGGACTTTCCTCGTACTGCGCTCTGACCTTGCGAGAAACATCATTGTCCACATTCGACAATACCGGCATATTTTGCGCTATCACCCTTTCGGCCAAGGGCTCCTCAACCAGTCGCACTTTCACATCGGACACCTGATCTAGGACGTGTAACTTTTCGCTCCAATCGTATTGATGAAGCGGCCGGTAGGTTGCGAGCATCAGAGTTTCCGTGATGGTCGGCTGTGATGCTTGCGCAATACGCCCCGCAATCGCCGCCTCCAAGACACGAATTAACTCAGCTTCTTCTTCAGTCTCGAAGTAAACATATTCATTGGTAAAGCAATGCAGTGATAGCGTTGAAAGAAAATGGATGAATTCAGGAGACGCCTCTATCTGTTCAAGATTCGCGAGAAGCAGTCGGCGCATCGATACGAACAAGGTCTCTAATTGCAAATCGGGCAGTGGACATATGCGCATTAGCTGGTGCAAAAGCGGAACTTGAGCCAGGGCATTTATGGCTCGATCAACTTCTTTGATCTCTGTGAAAGCTGTCGTGGAAAGGAGTGCATCTTCAATCAGATTATCCAGCCGTAAGAGACTTAAGATTCCCCCCGCTACATTCTTCGGCCGAACAAAATTCCCTCTGTTGAGCAGATTAATTAATGTGGGGTAGAGACTTTGATCCCCCTTATTGAATCTTGCGCTCTTGAGAGCCTTACCGAGATTAGAGTAAGCATCATAGAAATCTGCTTTCAAATTGATTGCGCGAACGTAAGATGAGATCGACTCGTCTAACGTGCCTAGCTCTTTAAGCGTGGCACCCAAGTTATTGTGGGCTTCTGTAAAGCCAGGTTTCAGGGCTATTGCTTGTCTAAGGCTTGCTTCCGATTCGTCCAACCTTCTCAGCTCTCTGAGCGTGTTACCCAAGTTATTGTGAGCTTCGGCATAGTCTGGCTTCAACGCTATAGCTTGTTTATAGCTTGCTTCTGACTCATTTAACCTGCCCAGTTCTTTGAGCGTGATACCTAAATTATAGTGTGCTTCGGCATAGTCGGGATTCAGTGCTATCGCTTGCCTATTGCTTGCTTCAGCTTCGTCTAACCTACCGAGTTCTTGGAGCGTGACACCCAGGTTGCTGTGGGCTTCGGCATCTTGTGGCAATAGCTTCGCAGCTGACTGCGCAGGTGCTAATGACTCCGCTAATCTACCTGTTTGCCTGAAGACAGCACTTAGTGCCTTCCATCCAAACGGGTGCTTGGGAAACTGTTGAGTGAGAAATGTGGCGAGCGCTTCGGCTTCTTGCAATCTGCCGGCTTGATAATGCCCTAGAAGGTGATTGATTTGATCCTGTGATGGCTCCGTACTTGATGAACCAACTTGTACCTTTCTATTTTTACTTTTCTTTTTATCAGCAAGCTTTTTTCTCTTCTCCGATAGCGTCTGGCCTTTTGCGATCTTGGGCTTATGGTTAGCTATTTTTCCCAGTAAATGCTGACCAAGAGCATCAAGCTTCTCTGAGGAAACACCAGACTTCTCGCCCTCAACCATGGCAAGCTTAGCTTCATCAAAACGCTCCACTTTTATCAGCGCATCTATGTAGCTCAGCCAAAACTGCTCTATCTGGGGATTGGTTTCCAACGCCAGTTTGAGGAAAGGGATAGCGTCAAGAGGCTTGCCAACCGCCACAGTCAATACCCCCAGATTGTGATTGGCATCTGGATGCTTAGGTTGGGCTTGCAAGATGGCACGATAGAGACGTTCGGCGTCCTGAAGCTTGCCTTCCTTATGTGCCGCAACGCCCTGTTGTAAGGCTTGATCTACAGTCAATTCCATCTGGGTTACTTCAATGCCATTTTGCTAGGGGGAAGTATGGAGAGCGTCGCGGCCAAATAATACGTCATGTTCGGTACTTCAGGAAGAATAAAACGGAGGGGTCATCTCGGAATAAAGAGATGACTGCTGAACCAGCAGCCATCGCGATTATCGCATCATTCATCGCAGTAGCCTGTGCTATCCGTATGTGCAGGGAGTCACGGCGGAGTAGGGCTGAATGAGAAACCAAATTTCACATCTTGTGTGGGGGAGGTGTTTTAGTGACAAATCTAATTACTTAGCTGAAGTACACTAGGGAGGCGCCTTCTAAGCCTGTTCTCATCTCAGTCCAAAGGGGAACAACTCCTTCCGTGTTTTGCCGTAATCAAAAAAAGTTCGAGAGAACAGTTCACCTTGCTCTATGGCCGCCGCACTATCATCACCCAAGCCCTTTGCATAGCTAACCCAATTGTTAATTGTCAGAATATCTTGCAGGTGTAAACCAGAAACTGACGATCCACTCTTACGAATGAGCCTATCTGGCGTCTTGGCATCGTGTTTTGACTCAACCGATCTCCAAGCTATCGGGTATTGCATAATTTGCTGGCCATTGTGGGGTAGTTTCCCATATTCAGGAAACACCAAGCCGTACTCAGAGCAGCCTCTTTTTGTTGTTATCGATACCTCCTTTGCAACGCCCGCCAGTGAAACGGGCCGAATTTTTTTGGCAATCTCTTCCGCTTCATCAAATCCCGAGCAATAAATAAATCCTTTATAGAAACCGGCGAAATCTTCTCTTAGTTCAATCATGCACTTTCGTAAGTTGTTGAAGCCCATCTGCACTCGATCAAATAGCAAGTACAGCTTAATTAGGTCCAGAACTGATTCCACTTGCACTTGCACTTTATAGCATCCAAAACAATACTCAGGGATAACTTGAGATTCAGCAAATACTGTTAGGTGTCGTTCACAATCCAGTTCTACAGAATTCCGTCTGAATACCTGAGAACAATCTGTAACGCTGGCAGCGGTGTTTGCAGAAATCACGGCCGATACCTTAGCAAGTAGCCGCAGTACAGAATCATCTTTGATTTCGCCACATTCGGGTATGCTGAAACTTATGTTATTAATTTCCAAATCAACGTCAACTATTGGGTGTGAAACAGTTGTGTCTAAGTCAGCGATAGTTACGAACTCAAGCAGGCTGCTGGATAGCTCAAGCATGTCCGGCTTCAGTCTAGCGGCCTCGGCGTAAGCTATATCTGCCTCGGCTAATTTACCAAGATTTTGAGAGACATTTGCGAGCACTAAATGTGCCTCTGCATGACTCGGCTCAAGCTGTATCGCTTGTCGACACATTGTCTCCGCCTCGGTCAGCCTCCCCATCATATGCAGGACTTTACCCAGGTCACATCTTACGCCAGCATCATCAGGCATAAACTGAATTGCTCTGCTATAGCCTTCAACAGCCTCATCAAGCCGACCTAACCCTCTTAGGCATGTTGACCGGTTTTGATGCGCCCTGCCATTATTGGGGCGCAATGCTACTAACTGATTACTCCTCATTTCTCCTTCGGCGAAACGTCCAAGACTGATCAGTAAGGCACTTAAATTGAGCAATGTAGACTCGTGGTCAGGCTCTAAACTGATGGCTCGCTCGAAGATTTCCAAAGCCTCTAATGGCCGATTCAAGTCGCGGAGTATCACTCCTAAATTATAGAGCGCTAGCGTGCGGCTCGGATCAAGCCGGATAGCCTCCCGACAGCATTTTTCGGCTTCGTTAAATTCCTCCAGCGATCTCAACACCGCCGCCATATTGAGATGGGCATCAGGGTCAAGGGGCGATAATTGAACCGTACGCTGCGAAGGTACTAAAGCCTCATGAATTCTGCCGTCACTGAGCAACAGAGCGCCCAGCACCTTCCAAGCAAATGGATGTTTTGGATATTGCTGGCTGATCGCAGCTGCCAATGCCTCTGCCGCGTCATAATGAGCCGACTGATAGTGAGTCAATAAGGTCTGTAGCAGCTCTGACGGTGGGCTATTCAAGGGAGGCAACTGCTCGTTCCCTTTCTTATCTCTCTTTTTTGAGGTGCCCCCACGCCTTTTCATTAAGAATACCCCTATGAACTTCTGCTAAGTAATAACACTCTCAAACACATCCAAAACCCTTTCATCGTTTCAAGCTTCCACTAAAAACACTCATAAGAAATCAACCTTTCGGTAAAACTCTGTCTCAATATCGAATTCGTAAAATGATGTGTCAATGGCGTGGTGTTTAGCTATTCTAAGAGTAAAAGCGTATCGCGCTGCAACAACAATAACCTCGATCATCACTCTTCTCTATTGTAGATTTGAATCGGTCCAGCGTCACGCAACGCAAAAAACAATGGGTGACCACCCACCAACCTGCCAGTCGACCAAAATCCAAACTAGGCGCGATACGTACACACGATTTTTGAGCGCCAATTGAATTGGGCATATTGGAGCGTGTAACGAAAAAAAACTGCATTGTTGATTGACTCGAAGACGGTGATTGAAAATAGGTCTACGCTGAGCAGCCTCACAGGGAATCAAACGCGCCCTTCAAATAAGGTCGATAGTGCTTCCAGTTTTGCGAACTACCCGTATAAATACCCTGACGAACTTGAATATTTGACGCGGTGGCTACACTCCTTGCGTTTTGTTCTGGCGCTAAGCAGGCATCCTCCCAAGCCAGCTCCAGGTAATCGATAAGAGCGCGTATCTCCGGATTGGGATTTGACGTAAGTTCTTCATAATCGAGATCGTAAATTCGCCCCCCTAGCTCGTCTCGCCAAAGGCTCATAAGATCTACGTAATACCTGTGATATTGAATAATGTCGTCTATGGAATAACTATAAGCCAAGCCGCTGCCTGAAAAGTACTGCTTGAAGTTGGCCCAACAGACCGCTGCTGGATTTCGCCAAACATGGATGATTTTAGCCTGAGGGAACGCGGCGGCGATGAGGCCTAAATAGAGAAAATTGTCGGGCGTCTTGTCGCTGACGAAAAACTCACCACTGGATCCAGCGACCAAACCTCTGAGGTACTTTTGTTTAAAGGTAGTCAACTGATCTAAACCGACCAGACAGTTGCCAGCTACCATATCGAAGCCTAATTTAGCGGCAAGCGACAGCTCTCCTGCTCCCGCAACCTGGGAGTGGGAAGAAATTATCTGCTCTACTAAAGTCATTCCAGAGCGCGCCATGCCTACCAAAAATATCGGGCTAACTTGATCAGCGGGGAGACCCCGCGGCAATGAGGCTTGCTTCACACTAGGTTGAGCTGACCTAACTCTTTCAAAGAGCACCTTGTCCTGCGAGAAATCGTACCCCAACAGCTTTTTCCGAAGCCGATTAGCCTCTAAGTAGAAACGGAAGGCATGCTCATATTCCTCCATGTCCTCGTGAGCTTTGGCTAATGCAAAACTGATCTGGCAACGCTCATACTCCGGGATATTTTCGGTTTTGTAGATGCGCTCCATTTGACTGAACTGTTCATCTTTAGCGGCAAATGTTTTCATCGTCGCAAGGTGTCTGTGCGCCTCCGAGAAGGCCGGCATCTGCGCAATCGCCTTGAGACAGTGTTGGGTGGCCTCTTTAAATGCTCCCTGCTGTCGGAAAAGTACTCCCAGGTTAATGTGACATTGAGGATAATGTGGTTGTACGGCGAGTGCGGCGCGGTAACTCAACGCCGCCTCTTTAAACCGACCAAGATCCTGAAAAACAATACCTAAGTTGTTGTGCGCCTCGGCGTAGCCGGGGTTTAGCTCCGTTGCTCGTTTATAATTATGAGCGGCATCGTCAAGCCGCCCGAGATCATGATTCACCACCCCCAGATTATAGTGGGCTTCGACAAAGTCAGGCTTCGCCAAAATGGCGGCCCGGTGCGCAAGTGCGGCATCTTCGTACCGGCTAGAATCTTGGAGGGTGATACCGAGCCGGAAATGGGTCGATGCGTCCTCAGGGCGCAGAGCGAGTGCCTCGCGATAGGACGCTTCAGCCTCACCCAATCGATTTAGAGCGTGAAGCGTCATTCCCAAATTATGATACGCCGATGCATTTTGAGCATTCAGGCGAATTGCCTGCCGACAACTTTTCTCCGCTTCATTCAGCGCACCCAGCTCTTTTAGTACAACGCCCAAATTAAGGTGCGTATCTGGGTCGAGTGGCGATAACTCAGCTGACCGTTGAGTGGCCAACAAGGCCTCCCCAGCCCTGCCGCCGTCGAGCAGGACCGCGCCTAAAACCTTCCAAGCAAAGGGATGCTGCGGATGCTGCTGAGTGAGAGCACGAGCAGCCAGTTCAGCCTCGCTATGGCGACCTTCTTGATAATGGGCAAGTAACGTCTTCAGTTGCGATTGAGCAGGTTGGTTAGAGGCAGAGCGCTGCGCAGTAGAACCCAACCCTTGCTTTTTTTTATTTTCAGAGATTCCTCTGCGCTTTGCCACTGGTGCTCCTCCTACTATCCGCACAGACAATGATGCGCCCTCTCTAAACCACATTGGATGCGCTGCGCGCATTAGTTGCGGTGTGGCTGCATTAGGACAGCGGCTAACCCGCTACTCAATGGACCCCTCCCAGCCTGTGGCGGACCTAAATCAACTGCTTGGTGCCCCATAGATCAAGCGCATCTCTGTGCTGAACACTGATAACAGAGCTCTGCAATTTACTCAGTGATCGAAGGCTATAGGAATGCTCGTGCAGTCAGAAAAGATCCGATCGAGCCGGATTAGGTGTATTTGCTCACTAAAAGTTTGACTTGGATTATCGCTACGCCTGAACGTCTAGGAGGAGGCTCCCCGCTCCTCGCTCCCCCATCAGTTTTAGATCGGCATTGCGCTCTGCGACCACTTCAGCAATCTTCAGCACCTCTGCTGCAGGTATTTGGCGCACTACCTCCTTAGTCTCAGAATTTTGAACCTGAACCACAAAATCGCCGCTACGCTCATCAACACTAATTGATAGCGATCGCGTGAGGCCCTGTCCAAACGCTGTAATCTGCTGAACGGCTTGCTCGATTTTTTGGGGGTCCACCACCGCTGAGGCTGCGGCGGCCACATCAGACGGCTGACTTTTACCGTCAAAAGACAAGGTACCGACCTTCACCGGGCCACTGGCTCCTTTGGCAAACTCTTCGCGCAAGTTTATTGGGGTCGATAACCCCCCCACGCTCATGTCTGGTAATGTTATAGCTGAACTAGAAGCCATGCATGCTCCTGCAACTGAGTAATGACCTAAAGGTCGTGCGTTTGATTACGCCTCCTTTCCGGTCACCTTGTACCCTAGCTCATTTTTAGTTCAAAGTGTACCCAAAATACCATGAATTTTCAGTGAACAGCCCAACAGCCTCAAACTTGGTCCCGACCTGTTTCATTCCCTTATGTAATGGTGCAACGGAATGTCATGCACTAGACAAAGATATCCTCAGGCACACCGCCCCGCCTATGCTTTTGCACCGCCATTTTCAGGCCAAATTCAAAATCGCGAGTGTAATCATCGGTTTTAAAAAGTGGCTTACTCAGCCTATTAACCCGCACCCTAGCCTTCAGCGCGTCAAGTTTAGAGCCATCGTGGGCCAGCTCCATAATCAACTGCTCATACTGCTCCTCAGTTTCTGTAATCAGATCGGACATTCCCATGGCAGCAAGCAAACTCGACGCCACCCTTGCGGCAAACTGCTTCCCAGCCTTAGTTACCAGGGGCAGTCCCGCCCAAAGCGCGTCGCTAGCGCCCGTATGAGCGTTATAATTAAAAGTGTCGATAAATAAATCAGCGTGCTGATGTCTCGCCAAATGCTCAGCTTGAGGCATTCTCGTAGCGAAAATGATTCGATTAGCCTCGACGCCTCTGCGCTGAGCCTCTTCTTGGAGATTTTGCTCTGCCAAAGCGTTTGACTGTAAAAGCCACAGCACGCTTCCGTCCACTGAATTCATGACGCGCATCCAAATATCAAATTCACGCGGACTTATCTTATAAGTTTGGTTAAAACAGCAGAGAACAAGACCTGTATCCGGTAATCCGTGATCAGCGCGGACAGAATTAAGCGGGGCAATCTGACGGCGGTCGTCGTTTGGCTGATAAGAATTCGGTAGATAAATGATTTTCTCAGCGTAAAAGCGCCGCTGTTCATTAGGGATCACCACGGGGTCAGCAACCAAATAATCCACAAAATCTGTGCCGAGAGTCCCGGGGTAACCTAGATAGCTGATTTGCACCGGCGCTAGCCTCTCTTGAAAGAGTTCGGTGCGCGTTTCTTTTGTGTACCCATTCCGGTGGATGGCAATGTCAATTCCTAGTTCTCGGCTGGCATCGACAACCGCACTGGTAGGTAGTTCTCTGATATCTATGAAGTGATCCACCGCAGCTATAATGCGTTCGCGCATCAGATCGTCACTGTCAGGACCATATGAAAATGCGAAAATTTCAAAGTGGTCGCGATCATGTGCTTCAAGCATTCCCGCCATCAGATGCATGCCAGGGAAGTCATGAAAGTCAGCGCTAAAATACGCCACCCTCAGTCGGTCAGACTGCGCTATGACACCCTCCGGGGGCGCCCTCTCAGGTCCACCGTGAAGCTCCGCCGAATAACGCCTCGCCCGAAGCAACTGCAGCTCGGGGTCGTCAGACCAAGTTAATGCCGCCCAGGGCGGCACAGCATCGGTCGCAATACCCAGCACAGCCGAATCTTTGACTAAAGTATTGTAGACACTAAAATCGGCCAATCGCTGACGGACGTGATTTAAGTGCGCTTGCGCCATGGTGTAATTGGGCTTGAGCGACAAAGCCCGCCCAAACATTTCCTGCGCATCAGTCAAGGACCCGAGGTCTTCCAGCGTGAGGCCCAGATTAAAATGCGCCTCTGGATAATCGGACCTGAGTGCTATCGCCAACCTAAAGTTTTCGGCAGCCTCATTAAGCCGACCCATTCTTTTGAGAGTCACCCCAAAATTACTATAAGCGCACTCAAGATCGGGCTTTAAGCCAATAGCGCCGCGGTAAAACTCCTCGGCCTCACTTAGTCTCCCCAGCTCAAGTAGCACACCACCCATATTGTACTTGGCTTCGAAGTGCGCTGGGTTTATTGCCAAGCTTTCAGAAAAACATGCCTCGGCCTCAGCGAGCCGCTTCATGGACTGCAATACTATTCCTAAGTTATTGTGAGCCTCGGCACTTAACGGCTCCAGTGAGATAGCCTGATGATAGCTGATTTCGGCCTTCTCAAGTTCATTAGCAAGCCGGTATGCATTCCCTAAGTTGTAGTGCGCCCTCGCGTCGGATGGGGACAGCGCGACGAGCTCGTGACTCGCTTCGAGCGCCTCAGTTATTCTACCTTCTGCAACTGTGATTACGCTGAGCACGCTCCACGCTAGAACATGGCTTGGAAAATTCTTCAGTATTTTCCTGGCTATTACCTCAGCGCCGCTAAAGTCTGAACCCTCATAGCATCTGACCAAAGCCTCTATCTGCTGCTCAGGGGGGGCATTCGTCGCTTCCGCACTAATCAAATCCACAGCTTGCAGGGCGTCCTCAGTGGCCAGTGGCTGGCCACTGATCACTTCGCTAGACTCCAATTCAAACGGCCTACTGCCCGCTATATTGTGTTCAATGCAGGCCTGCAGAATGCTGAATTCTCGAGCGTCCAGCTCTTGGGGGGGTATCCCCCAAAGTCTCGCCTCTTCTGCGACCTTGCCTGCCTCATCAAATCTTTTAGCTGAGATCAGAGCATCGAGATAATTGATCCATAACGACTGGTCATCAGGCTTAGCATCCAAAGCCCTCTTCAGGCAATCGGCCGCTGGCGAAAATTGATTTGTGCTCATCATTAGCAACCCCAGAGCATGATTGGTCTCGGGCTGTCTTGGAGTAGAACACAAAATTTGCTCATAACTGGCTTGCGCCAGAGCAAAGTCTCCAATCTGATGGGCGTCCAGACCCTGCTGTAATATCTGCTCAATAATAGGTGTCAACGCACACTCCTAAGGCCGCAAAGCGACTCTTTAATAATTATTTCACCCCCATGCAAAGGGGCACGCATCTGCCTAACACGCAGCAAGGGCCGCCGCACGACGTCCGTGCTCTCTAGTTTCTACATCAACATCAATGAACCCTAGGTATCTTCGCCGACATTGTGGTACTCGCTGACTGCCGCAAGGCACTTCTTGTTACTCAAGCTTGCCTCTAGAGTCTGCTCGCGCGCGGCGGCCAATTCGCTCACAAGCTCCTCATTGAGGTGCAAAATGACTGCTAAAGCCTCTGCTATTAGCTCGCTCCCTTGCTCCAGCATTGGACTTTCAAAACAATGCCGCAAGGTTTCGCGCCTAACAATCTCCATTTCCGCGACAGTGTTCCAGTCTTCACAGCGAGCGCTGGCGAGCATTTCTCGCGTTTGTTTAATCACGTCGGCAAGCAGGCGAGTTTGCGGAAGCGTTAACTGATCACCCTGCGCACCGGCATGCGAAATTTCTCCAAACATCATGGTTTTATTCCACAGCACCGTGTAACTCGGGCGGAATAGAATCCCAACCACCCTTCACTTCTCGCAATAACCCAGCTACTTCTTTTAATATGGCTGGGTCTTGTTCGCTGCTAGCTTGCAAAAGGCGACGACAAATATAATCGTAGATTTGCTCCAAATTCGCAGATATTTCCCCTCCTCGCTCTGAGTCAAGCATGGCCCGGAGGTTATCCACAATTGTCATCGCCTTTCCTATTGCCTCACCCTTAACCGCTACGTCCCCCGACGTGATGGCGCCAGTCGCCTTGGCAATGCTCTCGAGAGCACCATCAAACAGCATCCCTATCAGCTTATGGGGAGTCGCATCGGTCAATGCCGACTCATTTTTTGTGACCATGTACTCGGTTAAACCTGTATTCGCATTCATCTTAAAAACCTCTATTTTCGCTTACTTCGATGTCTTGCCGGGTATGGGTATGTTCGCAAGCTGCGCTGCGACAAATGAGCCGGTAGAAGTCAGTTGATTTACTAACGAGTCCAATGAATTGAACTGTCTACGTAATCGAGCTTCCTTGGCGGCAAGGGTTTTAGTTAGGTCCGCTCGTTCAGTTACGATATCTTCTGCTTGGGACTGCAGACTTGTGATACGCGTGTTCAGCGCTTTGTCGTCACCGAGTAAGCTGGTTAATAAATCATTTAATTGACCTATAACCCCCTGAGAAACGGTTATTGTCCCGCCAGTAGCGCTTGTCACGGTCATTGCCAAGCCTGCCGCATCACTTCCCACCGCACCGCTGAGGACGTTACCGTCGGCGACACCTGCTACGCCATTGACTGTGCCAACTAAATCCGCACCATTAGAAGATGCGGCGGTATTAAAACCCAAGGTAGTCAGGGTTGTATCACCCGAGCCGTTAGTCAACTGCACACTGGAACTGGCGCCAACCGCGTTAGACGTGATTTTTAGTGCGCTGCCATCAACACTAACCGTGGCAGCCTTCGTGGCTAACCGCAGTGTTGCGTCAGCATTTATCTGAGTTTGCAACTCGGTTGCCAAAGCAGAAATACTGCCGTAGGCGGCATTGGAGAGGGTAATCGTTCCACTAGATGTTCCGTCAATGGTCAGCGTGAATGTATCGTTACTCGTATTGATCGTAATCGGAGCAGATAAAGAACTGCTTGTTTTGCTTCCGCTAACGCCTAATGAACTCACTGCCACACTGTAATGACCCACCTCTACCGAGCTGGTAGCACTCACCGCGGTCAAACCGCTCCCCAGGGATGGCTGAGCAAAGCGAGTCAGCACTGCTGACACGTCATCATAATTGGCTACCAACGCCGCACTCAGTTTAGTGTCGTCTACAGCCAACTGGCCCGTTGATAAAGTGGTAATCCCGAGTTCAGCAAGCCGAGAATAGGAGCCCACAAAACCGTTTGCTGCAGCCCCCAGAGTGGTCCGCAACTGACTAGCAATAGAGAGTACTGAGAAATCCCCCTGCAGAGGCCCACCCGTCTTCGTGGCAAAATCATAGCCTGTCAAATCGTCTAATGTTGTGACTAAACTGTTGTAGCCAGCAACAAAGGTATTCACCGCCGTCTTGATACCGGAGGTGTTATCCGTGACGGACAGCGCAGCTGTCGTGGTCGTAACGTCTTTCAAAGTCAGCGTCAGTCCGTCTATTACATTGGCGACCGTATTTGAAGCACTGGAGAGCGCCAGACCATTTACTGTAAAAGCCGCGTCTGCAGCAGAAATAGTCTGATAAACATTCGCTGTCCCTGCGGAGGCGTTAAAAGCCAAGCGGGAGAGACCGTTGCCATCGGTATTATTATTGTCGCCACTATCGCTGACCGTAATTTGTATCCCATTGGCCAGGCCGGACGTATCACTCGAAACTAACAGTCGGTAAGCAGAACCAGTTTTCACAATGGCCGCGCTCACACCAATATCAGCGTTGTTGATAGCGTCGCGCACACCACTCAAGGTGTTACTGCTACTGTCGATCGTGACCGTTGCGGATGACACACCCGCCTGAGCCACAAAGCTGTCATAGGTGTCTTGAGTTGAATCGCTAGCGTGTGTCGTGTACCCAGTAGTGCCAAAAGTAAATGTCAACGTGCCGGTTCCAACTGTCTCGTTTACAGTTGCGAAGGTGTCTCGTATCGCCAAAGATTGTGAGCTAGCCAAATTCTGTACAGCCACAGCATAGTTTCCAACTGAAGCGAGGCTAGAGGCACTGACATCGACTTTACTGGACTGATTGGAGGTGGCGTTGCGCTGCTGATAGGTTGCTGGTGCAATCGCAGTAGCCAGCGAGGTCTGAAGTTCGGACAACGCCCCTTTCAGCCTGGCCAATCCCGATATATCGCTAGTAAGCTCAGCTTCACGCGCCAAGACTCGCTGCTCTTTCGGGATCCGTTCGGCCTCCATTAGTTTGGTAACAAGGCTCTCAATATCTAACCCAGAACCAACACCGGTAGCAGTTAGCGCCATAGTTGTTGCCCACTTCTATTTCACACAGGCTCAGCAAGAGCCACCACGCTTTCAGCCAAGCATCCCCTGAGTGTTGTTCACTCCAGTGGACAATGGGCTATTCCACTAGAGTTATGCAAAAACGATGCCAATAATGCTACCGTCGGCGTTATCCTTTGCTGTCCACCAATAATCCTTTCATGGTGTCTGCGAACTCAAATCCCTCCACACCCGCATTTTCCCTGAGATATCGGGCCAAATTGACTATTTCTTCGGGTGGAATCTGCCTAATGACTTCCTCTGTGTCCTTGTCGGTGACCTGAATAATAGTGCCGCTAGGGCCGTCATCCACGATAATCGATAAAGACGTAGCAACCATCGCAATGTGCGCTGAGACATCAGCTATGGCAACGTTAGTTACTTCGGGCGAAGGCTTGCCCGGTACCTTACCGCCCTCTTCTACGACCGGTCGGCTTTTGCCGCCTTGGGCAACCGCCTGCCGCAGTTCAACAACCTCTTCGGGCTTCGCAACCGGCACCTTAGAGGTCGATACAGCGTTGGTCAAAACGTTCATATTGCTATCCCTCCGCCTGGCAATCCATAATTGGATATCAGAAACGCAAAAGGTGGGGCGATGTAAAACATCGCCCCACCGTCACATACCAGACTTTCAGTCATTTAACTTACTGAAGAAGAGCCAACACATTTTGAGGCGCAGCATTTGCCTGCGCCAAAACCGCTGTGCCAGCCTGCTGTAAGATCTGTGCTCGAGTCAGGTTCGCTGTCTCCTGAGCAAAATCCGCGT
>Ga0209659_1001062_pt1 | contig 16522 bp, 16 predicted proteins | sample SaaInlLV_10m_DNA_FD_184658 | JGI IMG/M metagenome (GOLD analysis project Ga0209659, IMG submission 184658) | Marine microbial communities from expanding oxygen minimum zones in the Saanich Inlet - SI072_LV_10m_DNA (SPAdes) (version 2) | ecosystem: Environmental > Aquatic > Marine > Intertidal... | reverse complement strand
ACTGGTAGGGTACGAACATGATCGTCACGGGTCTTCGCAAAATTGAATCTTGGGTCGTGGCGATCGCTATCGTCGCCAATATCAGCGGTGCATTGGTGCTGCTGGTATTGGTGGCTATTATGAATATCGATATTTTTTCACGCAATATTCTCAATGCGCCCTTTCGAGGCGTGGTCGAAGTTGTTATTTTCTCACTTGCATTAATTGTCTTTTTGCAGCTGCCAGATGTCGTCCGAACCGGTCGGCTTACACGTTCGGATGGGTTTTTGGGTGCATTGCGCAACTACCGTCCCATCACAGGTGAGGCATTGGGGCGTTTCTTAGACGCGATTTCCTGCATTTTCATGTGCTTAATCGTCTGGACCGTCTGGCCAGAATTTACTGAAAGCTTTGAAAGCTGTCATTTTTTCACACCGCCTGAGTTCGGCCCAATGCCGACTGGCGCTATTTGGGCCGATTTCAAAACTGCCTTGGCGCGGTGCGATTATTTTGGCACCCCGGGCATTCTGCAAGCACCTTGGTGGCCGGTGCGGTTTGCAATCGCCTTTGGCTGCGCATGGGCGGCTGTCTTATTCTTTTTCAAAGCTCTCTTGGGAGACGCAAGCGTCATCCGAACTCATAAGGCGGAAACTTAACCATGAGCCCTGTCGAAATTGGAATGCTGTCAGTCGTCGCTATTGTTGTTTTGGTTTATATGGGCCTCTACATACCGATAGCACTTGGCTTGGTATCTTTTGTTTCTGTCTGGATCATGTCCGGCAAATCTATTCTGGCGTTTAATTTTTTGAAAATCGCGGTTGGCGATGGGGTCACAGAATATAACTTTGCAACGATCCCGTTGTTCACGCTGATGGGGCTCCTCGTTTCGAAGGCCGGGCTTGGGCGCGATATCTATGATGTTATGAATTCAACATTTCGCAAAGTTTTGGCTGGCATTGGAATGGCAACCGTCGGGGCCAATGCTGTTTTTGCAGCGATCACGGGGTCGTCTATTGCTTCGGCAAGCGTCTTCACAAAAATTTCTGTCCCTGAAATGCTGCGTTACAATTACAACAAGCGCTTTGCTGTCGGTGTTGTCGCGGGATCTTCGGTTCTGGGAATGATTATCCCACCTTCGGCGATGTTAATCATCTACTCATTCATCTCCGAGCAATCGGTGGGCGATATGTTCTTAGCGGGAATTGTGCCTGGCCTGCTGCTAACAGGCGCCTATATTTTTGCGATTTTTGCGATGGCGCGCATTTGGCCATCCTATATCGGGCAAGACATCAAGGCAGATGAAATGCCAGCTTTGGACACATCCGAAACGATACATAAAGCCTGGCCCGTGATCGCTCTGATTTTTTTAGTTCTTGGCGGCATTTATACCGGGTGGCTCACACCAGTCGAGGCTGGCGCAGCAGGCGCTTCGCTGGCCCTGGTCATCGCGGCTTTGCGCAAGTCGATGTCCTGGAACGGCTTGTGGTCGACGCTTGTCGAAACTGGTCACATAACGGCTGCAATCTTGCTGCTGATTACAATGGCATCGTTTTACAGTCGTATGTTGGGCTTTGCAGGGTTGCCAAATGAACTCGATGCCTTGCTTCAGTCGTGGGACTTATCCTTTTTTGAGATCATGGTGATTTATGTCGCGATGATGTTGGTTCTTGGAACGTTGCTAGATACGGCATCCATTATTCTAATCGTCGTGCCTCTCTTCATTACGTTGATAGAAGGCATGGGCCTCAGCCTGGTGTGGTTTGGTATTGTGACTGTAATCGGCGCGGAGATTGGTCTGCTCACACCGCCGCTTGGGATTTCTTGCTTTGTGATCAAAAGCTCTCTCAACAATCCAGATATAACTTTGAAAGACGTGTTCTTGGGTTCATTTCCATTTGCTGTAATTATGCTTGTCGTACTTATCTTTCTGATAAAATTCCCAATCTTATCCACGGTTTTACTCTAGCCAATCGGAGCTCATCCAATGAAGAATGTTTCCATCGATACAATAACACAGGCGTTTGTGGATTATTGCAGTGATGACACCGACGCACGCACCATGTTTGTATTGCAAAAAATGGTGGAGCACCTGCACGCATTTGCCAAAGAAACCCAGCTCACACATGCAGAATGGGCGCGCGGCCTCAAATTCCTGACCGACGCGGGCAAAATTTCGGATGATGAACGCAATGAATTTGTACTGATCTCAGATGTCACGGGCCTATCCTCTTTGGTCGATATGATTGGATCGCAACACGAGGGGACGTCATCCAGTGTCCTTGGGCCCTTTCATTCTGTCGGTGCGCCACTTTTGCCAGTGGGAGCGGATTTGAAAAAAGACAATGAAGGCGCCACTGTGGTCGTAGAAGGATTTGTCAAAGACACCGATGGCAATGCGATAAGCGGCGCAACAATAGAATTGTGGCAAACTGCAGAAAATGGCCTCTATTACAGTCAAGATGGGGCGCAAAGTGATTTTAATCTTTGTTGTTCGATGCACAGTAATTTGGAAGGGCGGTACGCGTTTACCACGGTTAAACCGGCTCCCTATATGGTGCCCGACGATGGCCCAGTCGGCGAGCTTTTTCGTGCAACAGGCCGCACCCCTTGGCGGCCATCACATCTACATTTCATCGTCCAGAAAGCTGGATACAAATCCTTGGTGACGGAGGTCTTTGCAAATGAAGATCCCTATTTGGACGCTGACGCCGTGTTTGGCGTGCGCGAAGACTTGATCATGGACTATGTAGAACATTCCGATCTGGGTGCACTGCCCAAGGACTTAGAAGTTGGTGACAAGGTCACGCTGCCTTATTTCAAGGTGGATTTCGATTTTGTTCTAGTTGCTGAAAACACAATAACGCCTGAAAGAGAGGACACATGATGCGTGAGACACATCTAGAGAATGACAAGTGGTGGGTCAGCCCATATAATTTTGAGTCCACTGTGCGCGATGGATTGGATCTACCTGAAAAAGTGGAGATCCATGACGCGACGTTGCGCGACGGAGAGCAAACACCAGGTGTCGTGTTTTCAGTTGACGATAAAATCGAAATTGCCACTAAGCTTAATGAATTGGGTGTAGATCGAATTGAAGCGGGCATGCCAGCCGTTTCGTTAGATGACCAAAAGGCGATAACTGAAATTTCAAAACTGGGCCTAAACTCCAAAATTTTTACTTTCGCGCGTGCGATGAAAAAAGATATCGATCTGGCACTTGAATGCGGTGCAGACGGCGTTGTGATCGAAGTGCCAATTGGATACCCAAAATTGGTCACGCAATTTGGCTGGACATGGCGAGATGTTGCTGAAAAGACGGCTCCGATTATAAATTACGCGCGTGAAAACGGATTGCATGCTTTATTTTTTCCGTATGACACCACGCGCGCGCGCAAGGAAGATTTGACCAACTTATGTGGCTACATCATGGACAATGCGCCTCCTGATTCAATTGGGATCGTAGACACAATGGGCTGTGCCACTCCAGAAGCCATCAAACATATGGTGCGGTGGGTTAATGATATGACTGGACTTCCAATCGAGATTCATACCCATAACGATTTTGGGATGGGTGTTGCCACAGAACTTGCCGCTGTAACGGCCGGGGCCGTGTGCGTTCATAGCTGCGCGAATGGCCTGGGAGAGAGAACCGGCAATGCAGCCTTAGAGGAACTCATGATGGGGCTGCATCTGCTATACGGTTACGATACGAACTACCGACTGGATAAAATCCCTGAGCTCGCAGAAATGATTGCAGCAAAAAGCAATATTCCAATTGCAAGAAATAAACCGGTTCTTGGTCATGGCAACTTTATCCGCGAATCTGGCATCGGTATTAACTATGTTATGAATGACCCGTTGGTCATGTTCGCCACCCATCCCTCACTTACTGGAAAAATAGGTGAGGTGGTATTGGGTAAAAAATCTGGCAAAGCTTCCATTATTTATAAAATGGGCGAGCTTGGCTTAGGTGAACTCGACGATGAAAAGATTGCAAAAATTTTGGATGAGGTTAAAGCAACTGGGATCGCAAAACGTGATGTCTTGTCCAATGAAGAATTCGTAAATATCGTGTCGTCGGTGCAGGCGGGTTAAGGAAACAGAATGAGTATTGGGTCAACCTCTTCCGCAATGGAAAGTTCCGCAACAAAGGGCGCCTATTTGACGCTGCGAGATCTTATTCTGACCGGTGAGCTGGCCCCTGGCGAAAAGCTCAAAATTGACAACCTTAGGAAAATCCTGGGTATGGGGGCGGCGCCTATTCGTGAGGCGCTCAGCCTCCTGACTTCAGACCAATTGGTTGTGCGTCAAGATCAACGGGGATTTAGAGCCGCCGAGACAAGTATCGAGAATTTCCAAGAAATATTAGAATTACGTTGTCAACTCGAGAGCATCGCACTGCGTCAAAGTATCGAGAACACTTCCGACGCGTGGATCGAAGAGGTTGTGTTGTCGCATCACCGCATGACCCGAGCAGAGGTTGATCCAAAAAAGAATTTTGAAATCTTGCACAAAGCGTTTCATCTCAAGCTTATTGGCAACTGTAATTCTCCTGTTTTGCTCGGATTTTGTAGCCAACTGTATGATTTGAACATTCGCTATAGGTATATTGCGTCCCGTGCGATCGCGTATGAAGCCAGAATGGTGAGGGATGAACATCAATGTATTGTAGATGCTGTCATTGAAGGCGATTTTAATAAGGCCAATCAGCTCTTATGTGAACATTACAAAACCACCGGCGCATTTGTAATTAAATATATCGAGTGAGATCCGGTTTTCTTAGCATCCGTCTTGTAAAAACTGGATAATTTGATTTTATGCATGTAGGCCCCCTACTGGCTTTGGAGATCCGTTATGACGACCCATGACCGCCACAAAATCCTGCAACAAGCCAAATCCAATAGCATTTCCCCTGGCTACATGTCTGGTTTTGGGAACGCTCATGAGACGGAGGCCCTGGAAGGGGCTTTGCCTCAAGGTCGCAACAGCCCGCAAAAATGTGATTATGGCCTCTATGCAGAACAGTTGTCCGGGACCGCATTTACGAAACATCCACCCGAACGCACATGGTGTTACCGCATTCGCCCATCAGTTAAACACTCGACCCGATATACAAAGGTCGAAATGCCCTATTGGAAAACTGCGCCCTGCATCAATCACGATGTAATCAGTTTGGGTCAATATCGCTGGGGCCCGATCGCGGTGTCAGACACGCCTCTGACCTGGGTGACCGGCATGCGCACGATGACAACGGCCGGTGACGTAAATACCCAAATAGGCATGGCAACACATGTCTATCTTGTAACAGAAAGCATGGTAGACAATTATTTTTATTCTGCCGACAGCGAACTGTTGGTGGTCCCCCAGCAAGGTCGGATACGGTTCCATACGGAACTCGGGATTATTGATCTAGAACCCAAGGAAATTGCCATCATACCGAGGGGCCTGCTTTACCGCGTTGAATTAATGGACGGGCCAGCGCGGGGTTTTGTGTGCGAAAACTATGGTGAGAAATTCGAGCTGCCTGCACGCGGCCCTATTGGGGCGAATTGCCTTGCAAATCCACGGGATTTCAAAGCGCCAATAGCTGCGTTTGAAGATCACGAGGTCCCTTCAACCGTTACGATCAAATGGTGCGGGCAATTTTATGTGACCGAGATTTCCCAAAGCCCATTGGATGTGGTGGCATGGCACGGCAACTACGCCCCTTACAAATATGATTTGCGCAACTATTGCCCCGTGGGAGCAGTGTTATTTGACCACCCAGACCCCTCAATTTTCACCGTGCTCACCGCACCATCTGGCAGTCCAGGAACTGCCAATATCGATTTTGTTCTGTTTCGGGAGCGTTGGATGGTTGCTGAAGATACCTTCCGCCCGCCATGGTATCACAAGAACATCATGTCGGAGCTTATGGGCAACATTTACGGCGTTTATGATGCCAAGCCAGAGGGTTTTGTGCCTGGCGGAATAAGCCTGCATAATATGATGCTGCCGCATGGGCCGGATCAGGATGCGTTCGAAGGCGCATCCAATAGCGATCTCAAAGCCGAGAAGCTGAAGAACACGATGTCCTTTATGTTTGAAACGCGCTTTCCGCAGCATCTGACAACCTTTGCAGCCACCGAGGCCCCGCTGCAAGAAAACTATGCAGACTGTTGGAGCACCCTTAAAAAACACTTTGATGGGACGCCAGGGCGCAAATGAAACGATGTCATGGAGGGGAGGCTTTACGATTGGAGTTGCCCACAAAAAGCGAGAGTTGTCCGCCTGATGGACGTTAAGTGGAGAACCGGTTCTAAGAATATTCTTTGCTGCGTAATTTAAGCCGAGATCAGGGAAGGTAACAAAAATGCCAATTAAATCTTTGGGCTATCTTGGAGTTAGGTCTAACAAAGTGGATGATTGGAAATATTTTGCTGGTAAGGTTCTTGCCATGCATCTTGCTGACCATGGTGGACGCCAGCTTTCTTTTCGCATGGATGATCTAGTACAACGTTTGGTTGTATCTGATGAGCCTGGTGAAACGTTGGCTTTTATCGGATGGGAAGTATCAAAAAAATCTGACCTCCAATATTTTGCTGCCAAATTAGATGATGCGGGACATAAAGTAACAGAGGGGGGGAGTGAGCTAGCTGACCGTCGCTTTGTAGAAGACTTAATTGTGTGCAGTGATCCTGCCGGAAATCGAATTGAACTAGTTTGGAACCCTCAAAAAGCAGAGGACCCTTTCATTCCTGGACGTCCAATTGACGGTTTCAAAACAGGCCCATTAGGGATGGGGCACGCAGTCTTACATGTCCCAGACGCAACAGCTCTTTTGCCGTTCTATTGCGATATATTAGGTTTTGCCGTCAGTGATTATGGACTTGATCCGATACCTCTTTACTTTTTTCACGTCAATGGTCGGCATCACAGTTTTGCTATAGTTGGCTCAGGTAATTCCGGGTTTCACCACTTCATGGTGGAGTATGAAAACCTCGATGATATGGGGCAAGGTTATGACCTGGCAAGTCAACAAAAAGATGGCATCGCTTACACGCTGGGTCGTCATACAAATGACCATATAACTAGTTTTTACGCCAATACGCCGTCAGGTTTTTTTGTTGAAAGCGGTTGGGGCGGAAGGTTGATAGATCCTGTGACTTGGGAGCCTCATGAAACCACAGTGGGCCCTAGTTTCTGGGGTCACGATAGACTTTATTTGCCCGAAGACGAGCGAAGGGCTTTTGTTGATATGCGATTGAAGGCTGCTGCGGGTGGATTGCGTGCGCCACCAATGGTAGATTGCCCGTGGCTTTATGAACTACGTGGACGTGAGAGATGAATGAGGCCATAACTCAGCTTTTTGATGTCGCAATTGTTGGTTATGGGCCGACTGGTGCAACTCTAGCAAATTTGCTTGCACAGTGTAACCTAAGTGTAGTTGTCATTGAGCGGAATGAAGTGATGTATCACTTGCCACGGGCGGTACATTTTGATGATGAAACTATGCGAATTTTTCAAACGGTTGGTGTCGCGAATCCACTTAGTAAAAAGGTCCGGATAAATCCAGGTATGCGTTTCGTAGATCAAAAAAAATCCGTGATCTTAGAATGGCCACGTCCACAAGAAATAGGCCTTCAAGGATGGCACGCCAGTTACCGCTTACACCAGCCAGATTTGGAACAACTATTGCGCGCTAAGCTCTCTGGTTACTCTAATGCAGTAGTTCTGAACGGGACCGAAGTTGTAAACATTGAGCAGTATACTAAAAATGTAAAATTCATTTGCCGCAATATCAGCGATGGGCATGAGCATTCACTGAGTGCTAAATATTTAGTGGGATGTGATGGTGCTAACTCTTTAGTAAGAAACTCTATTGGATCTGATGTGGATGATTTGGGGTTTAATGAGCGGTGGCTCGTTGTGGACTTGCTATTAAAAAGGGAGCGACCTGATTTAGGCGATTATTCTATTCAATTCTGTGATCCTGTGCGTCCAATGACTTACTGTCGCAACCCAGCCAAACGGCGGAGGTGGGAAATCACTTTGCTAGAGGGAGAAACTCATGAGGAGGTTACCCGCAGTAACACAATTTGGAAGTTCCTCGCGCCTTGGATTAATGCCGAGGACGCTGAATTGGAACGGACCGCTGTGTATACATTCCAATCTGTCGTTGCAAATAATTGGCGTAAGGATCGCTTACTAATAGCGGGTGATGCGGCCCACCTGACCCCTCCGTTTATGGGGCAAGGTATGTGTGCAGGTATCCGTGATGCTGCTAACCTAGCGTGGAAGCTGGCGCTCTGTATTAAGGGGGCAGCAAATGAGGATATTTTAGATAGCTATCAGCAGGAACGCTCCCCCCATGTGCGCACATTTATCGAAATGGCGATACGGCTTGGTGGTCTGATTAACACAATTGATAGTCGGACTGCTCTAGCGCAGGCCGAAAACAACGCAGATGGCACTGCACGTATTTCATCAATTACGCCACCACTTGGTGTTAGTGACCTTGGTAAGTTGATTGGCGGCAATAGATCACACTGCGGTCACTTGGTTGGCCAACCAATACTTCGGGACGGGCGGCGGTTGGATGATAAAGTTGGTTACTGTCCTGTTTTAATTCTGCGCCATCCACTGGATAAGGAGATTTCTCCAGCAGTCCCCGTTTTAGATGCTGAAGAGCACCCCGATTTAGCCATAGCCTTGGATAGTTTCAATACAAACGCAATATTAGTACGCCCTGACAGATATATTGCGGGGAGCGCTATTTCTGAAAATGATATTGTAGATATGGCGGTCAATGGCCTACCTTCACCAATCTTGATAACAAAAGAAAGAGAACCCTTACTATGAAGCTTGCGTCCTTGAAGATTGGTGGCCGTGATGGCACGCCAGTTGTAGTATCCCGAGATTTGTCACGCATGGTTCTAGCAACATCTGTTGTTAAAAGCGTTCGTGATGCTATCGAAGACTGGAGGGTCACTGAGCCTTTGCTGCGGGCTCTTAATGATAAAATGGAGGCTTTTGAGGTCGAAACTATTCCATATGACCCCAGAGCTTTGGCTTCTCCCTTACCACGCGCATTTCAATGGGCTGATGGCAGTGCCTATTTAAGCCACATGCGGCTGGTACGCAAAGCCCGCGGTGCTGAGATGCCTGAAAACTCTGAGACAGACCCAATGCTTTATCAAGGAGGCAGTGACGGGTTTCTTGGGCCAGTTGATCCCATACCGTGTGTTGAAAAGGACTGGGGCCTAGATTTTGAGGGTGAAATAGCCGTTATTACAGATGATGTACCCATGGGTTGCTCTCCCGAGCAAGCCAAGTCGCATATAAAGCTGATAATGTTATGTAATGATATCAGCCTGCGCAATATTATGCGCCCAGAATTAGTAAAAGGTTTTGGCTTTTTTCAATCAAAACCTGCCAGCGCCTTTTCACCCGTTTGCGTTACACCGGACGAGCTGGGTGCAGCATGGACCGGCGGCCGCATTAACTTACCATTAATAACGACTTATAATGGCAATCAGTTCGGGATAGTAGATGCCGGCAAAGACCTTAGCTTTGAGTTCACAGATTTAATAGCACATGCAGCCCGTACCAGAAATCTGGCAGCCGGTACCATAATTGGTTCGGGGACGGTTAGTAATGAAAATAACGAAGAAGTGGGTTCCAACTGCTTGGCGGAAAAGCGTATGATTGAGACCATACAGAATGGCAAGGCTACCACTCGATTCATGAATCCAGGGGACACCATTAGATTTGAAATGCTCAACAGTGAAGGAAAAAGTATTTTTGGTGCTATTGACCAAACCATAGTTGCGGGATGAAACTAAAAGCCTAGGCGAACATCTCGTTTGCCTGAGATTGGGCAGGTTAAATGTCGTCAGGTCCTGATAACGTGCGGGCTCTTTCACGTGGGCTAAATATTATGCGGTTATTAAACAGAGTGGGCGCAGCCCGCGTCGGTGAGATAGCCCTTGAATTAGGGTTGCCTCGTACGACAGTTTATCGCCTACTCAATACACTGGAAGAAGACGGTTATGTTCTTTATTCTGGAAGCGACTCTCGTGTGCGTTTATCGCCGCTGGCGGCCACCTTAGGGGACAGCTCATCGACACGTTCGCAGCTTTGCCAAGTAGCCGCCCCAAGTTTGGTTAAATTTACTGATGCGCACGCATGGCCAGTTGATCTTTCCACTTATGAAGACGCGCATATGATAATTCAAGAATCCACTCATAGCCGTAGTCCACTATCGGTCGACCCAGGCATGATTGGCTATTCCTTACCTATGCTACGCTCTTCATCTGGACGAGCGTATCTGTCAGTCTGTGCGGGACAGGAGCGTGAAATAATAATTGATTTGCTCCGAGCAGAAAATGTTGTGGAAGATTTGCCATTTTTACAGGAGGAGTGGCTCGAAAATAATCTTAATATTTATTTAAAACAAGGATTTGCTACTCGTGGGCCGCAAACGTTTAGGCCTAAAACTTCTAGCCTTTCAGTACCAATTATTTCTGATGAACGTGCTATCGGTTGCCTGTCAATTATCTGGGTTACTAAAGCAATGGAAATGGAGCGAGCCGTCGAAAGGTATGCAGCTGCATTGCAACAAACGGCTATTGAAATTTCTGCAGGAGTACCTGGAAGAGAGATTGCAAAATAACCAATCATAATGCTGTCATTTGTCCGCCAGGTGGTCAATTTCACAAATGGCAATTCCGTGGTCAAAGCAAATAGCTAAACTTTTTACATAAACCTCAAACAAAAGGGAGAAGATACACAATGAGCCATTTAATTAAAACGGGCATTGCCGCCGCCGCATTTTCTGTAGCATCTATTGCCGCGTATGCCGCCGACACCACCCTGACAATTTCATCTTGGGCACCACCCACCCATGGCATGAACGCGATAATGTTTCCAGAATTGACCAAGGCAATGGAGGATGCAACAAATGGCCGCGTGAGTGCCGAAATTAAGTATGGGCTGGGTTCTCCACCCGCACAATTTGATCTAATTCTTGATGGTGCAGCAGATATTACATGGATTTTCCACGGTTACTCTCCAGGCCGTTTTGTATCAACAAAAATGATCGAACTGCCAGGTTACCAAGGCAATGCAGAAGCAGCTTCAGTTGCAAGTTGGCGCGCCTACGATAAATTCTTTGCTGGGTTAGGCGAACATAAGGGCGTCAAAGTATTGGCGATGATGACCCATGGCCCAGGGGCTTTACATTCCAATGCGCAAATATCTTCTTTGGAAGACATAGCTGGCATGAAACTGCGGCTCGGGGGAGGGGTATCCGGCGATGTTGGTGCAGCACTGGGCGCAACAGGTATCCGGGTTCCTGCTCCAAAAGTTTATGAAACATTAGCTTCAAACTCAGCTGACGGAGTTATGATGCCCATGGAGGCAAAGAAAAGCTTTAAACTATTTGAAGTAGCCAAGAATACATACCAAGTACCTGGTGGTTTTTATCGTGGATCTTTCGCTGTTATTATGAACCAAGATACCTTCGACAATTTGTCTGATGTGGACCGCATGGCTCTTAGCAAAGTGTTTGGAGAAAACTTGTCGCGCGCAGCCGGTAAAGCTTGGGATAAGATCGACACAGCGGGTATGGCAGCGCTAAACGAAAATTCGGACAATAACTTGACCAAAGCTTCGGCTGCGGATGCAACTAAATGGCAAGCAATGACTGGCCCTTTAATTACAAAAGTCATTGCAGAAGTGAGTGCAAAAGGTGTTGATGCAACTGCAGCTCACGCATTTATTAAAGAGCAAATGGCAGCTGAATAATATGGCGGCATCTTCAATCTAATGAAGGCTTACTTGATAAGGCCCACTATTGGGCCTTATCACACAAATTGGATGCATTAAAATGAATAAGCTAGAAGTTAGAAAACCATCGTCAGAGGCCGCCTGGGACATGTCTTTTAGGCAGACTGGGTTTTGGCGCTATATAGCTGTTCTGCCGACATGGCTTGCTGCAAGTGCCCTTTTCATACTCATGACTATGACTTTTGCTGACGTCATACTACGCAGCTTATTTGGTAATCCTATTGAATCAGCCACCGAACTTACTCGGTTGCTTATTGCGATTATTGTTTTCTCGTCGCTGCCTATTATAAGCTGGAAAGGGAACAATATTGTCGTCGACCTATTAGACCCATTGTTTTCTCGCAGGCTTGCCATAATTCGTGACATCGCAATTGATATGACCTGTGGGGTTATCCTGATTTGGCCTGCTAAACGTGTTTGGGAATTGGCTGAACGCGCCAGAGGTTTCGGTGACGTAACAGAGTATCTCAATCTCCCACAGCATTATATCGGCTGGTTTATTGCCGTATTTACTTTTCTAACTGCCCTCACGTTCTTAGCTCGCGCAATTTTGTTAATTTTATCCGCAGTAAAAGGTCCGGTCTGATGCTCATCTCTATCGTTGGACTCGGTGTAGTTCTTTTTTTAGTTTTCTTGCGTATGCCGATTGCCCTTGCGATGGGGCTGGTTGGCTTTGCCGGTTACGCTGATATTCGTGGAGTTAGGGCATCAATCTCTATGGTCGGTAGAATAATCATTGACACATCACAAGATTATGGACTTTCCGTTGTACCACTCTTCATACTTATGGGGCTTTTTGTGAACAAAGGGGGTCTATCGAAAGAGCTGTATCAAGTATCCTACGTCTTTCTAGGGCATCTAAGGGGTGGGCTAGCAATGGCTACTATTGTGGCATGCGCTGGGTTTTCTGCAATTTGCGGATCGTCGTTAGCGACAGCAGCAACTATGTCAAAAGTTGCAATGCCTCAAATGCGCAAATACAACTATGATGACAGTCTCTCGACTGCATCCATTGCTGCTGGTGGAACTTTAGGAATCCTGATCCCCCCCTCAGTTATCCTGGTTATTTATGGGCTTTTGACTGAGACAAGCATTGGTAAATTGTTTATTGCTGGGATAATACCAGGACTGCTTGGGGTTGTTTTGTATCTAGTTGCCGTGCGCTACACGATCATCCGAAATCCCAAAGCTGGGCCAGCTGGAGAACGCAGCAGCCTAGTTGACCGCCTCCAAGCGTTGCGTGGCGTATGGGCTGTTCTACTATTATTTTTTATTGTTATTGGTGGGCTGTATGGGGTCCTTAACATCTGGCCGCTCAACCTTACTTTTTCCCCAACCGAAGCGGCAGGCATGGGCGCTGCGGGAGCATTTTTAATTGCAGTGTCTCGCGGCAAGCTCAATTTTTCAAAAACGCTACAGGTTTTGATAGAGACAGTTCAGACAACTGCTGCACTGTTTGCTGTGCTAATAGGTGCGTGGATATTTTCCAATTTTGTTAATATGGCTGGTCTGCCCGAAGCTTTGCGGTTTTTAGTATCTTCAGCTGAACTTTCTCCTATGCTTGTTATGTTAATGATTTTAGTTATTTACCTTGTTTTAGGGTGTGTTTTTGAAAGCTTGTCCATGCTTTTGTTAACAGTGCCAATCTTCTTTCCTTTGGTTACAAGTTTGGGTTTTGATCCAATTTGGTTTGGTATAATCGTTGTTGTTGTAACAGAAATAAGCCTCATCACTCCACCTGTTGGCTTGAATGTTTTTGTACTTAAAGGTGTGATTGGGGATGTATCAACGGCAACAATTTTCAAGGGGGTAACTCCTTTTTGGATTGTTGATATTATTCGTCTTGCACTGTTAGTGTTTATTCCTTCAATTATACTTTATTTACCAAATTCGATGCTTTAATTGGATATCTAAATATCATGAGTGTTAGGTTTGATTTACAAAATGTCTCTGAGGAATACCTCGCAGATCCTTACCGTGTCCTAGCAGAACTCCGAGCACATTCGCCTGTTCATAAAAATAGTGATGGGACAGTCGTCCTAACCTGTTACGCCGACATTGTCCAAACATATCGGGACCCTTTGATTTGGTCGTCTGACAAACAGTCTGTGTTCAACACAAAATTTGGAAATACGCCCCTTTTCGAGCATCATACAAACAGTATTGTTTTTATCGATCCGCCAGACCACACGCGTATTCGCAACCTTTTCCAATCTGCTTTCACCCGAAAAGCATTGGCAGCCTTTGTACCTAGGATTACTGGCTTGGTAGATGAATATTTAGATCGCTTTGAAGATCAGGGTAAGATGGAAGTTGTCGAAGAATTTTCATTCCGCCTTCCAATTGAAGTAGTTTGCGATCTTTTGGGCGTTCCTCGCCAAGATCGTGAATTAATTCGGGGATGGGCTAACTCAATACTTACCGCACTAGAGCCAACATTAGTTCAAAAACAGCTTGATGATGGAAATCAAGCTGTTATCGATTTTAAACAATATTTACGTGATCTCATTGCATATAAGCGTGCGAATCCTCATGACGCACATGACACAGAGGTTCTAACCATTTTAGCGGATGCGGAAGCAGATGGTAAACGTCTCACAGAAGTTGAATTGTTGCATCAATGTATTTTCATGCTCAATGCGGGGCACGAAACATCCACTAATATGATCAGCCATGGTATCCATGAAATGCTGCTTAACCCTGATCAAATTGATCTTCTCTCCAAAAGCCCAGATCTTATTGAGCCGATGGTGGAAGAGGTACTGCGCTATCAGGCACCAATCCAGATTAACAACCGTCAGGCAAAATCAGATCAGATATTGTCGGGCGTCACTATACCAGCAGATACTACTGTCCATATGATGATCAATGCCGCCAATCGTGATCCGTCCCAGTTTCCAAACCCAGATCGTTTTGACATCTCGCGGCGTCCAAACAGGCATTTATCCTTTGGTTTGGGAGTCCATATTTGCGCCGGCAATGCTTTGGCTCGAGTTGAAGCGCAAATCGCGTTCCAAAGGTTATTCCAGCGGTTTCCAAAACTTGGGTTAACCAGTCCTGCGGTCATTGCTCCAAGGCTGAGGTTCCGTGAGGTATCATCCCTACATGTCTGCCTGACTTGAAGTTTTATATTCTTATTTTCAATAGATATCTTTGCCAGGATTCTTGCGCGGGCTGGAATTCAGCCTTTAACGGACGGAAAGGGCGCGATCTTTTTGCTTCTGTCTTGGCCCCCTAAAACTGTGCAGTCAGCGCGCTTCCCCATTCTTGGGATCACGAATTCGAAGAATATATTTCCATCTAATTCAGGTGGTATTTGGTCCTGCAAATACTCTATTTGTACCTGCCAAGCTCTTGTCTGCTGAGTTAACAATTTTTGGACATTGGCGGCAGCAAGCACACCAACAATTTCATTAGAAGTTGTGGCTCTGAAATCTGTTAAATTTGATGCGTAATATGCCGCCATGTATCTGTCCTCTCAAAAAGGATGGTCGTTTCATTTCAGGATGTAAACTGTTTGATCTTTTTCTGTGCTTTTATACAAAAAAATCACCTTGAGAGAGGGCGGAGAACCGTGCGGCGGATGACTTTATTATTGCTGCTGGGCGGTTGGTGAAGGTGGGCAAATAGTGTCATGATAGTTGTTACTTCAAAGAAACAATAATTGTGGTAGAATTTAATCAAAACAGACGAGATGCCATGAAAAAGCTTCTGCACTCCAGTTTACTCACATTCGCATTAATCATCAGTGGGCAGTCATTTGCTAGAGCTGGAGAACTGATATTTGGGGAAGGTGATAAATGGGTTGTATTCCAAGGACCTATTCTAACAGAGGAAATGGACGGAATTTTATCTCAGCTCGATGACAAGAAGCCGGAACAAATATTACTTAATTCAGTGGGCGGAAACCTAACTGGTGCTATCCGCTGTACTCGATATGTGCGTAAAAAAGAAATGGAGACTTGGATTTCTAGGAACCAAACCTGCGCCTCTGCGTGCGCATTGATTTTCTTCGCGGGCGTTGAAAGGTTTAGCAAGGGTAAGTTGTTAGTACATCAAGTTTCACCAACTTTGGGACAAGCTATGGCAAAACTACGTGGAACGCGGCTTTCATAGGTGTCCAAAATACGGTTTGGGAGATCATAGCTCCTCTGAACAGCTTTGGCACACCGCCATTTGTTTTTGAGCGGATTTTTTTCAGTCCGTACGATTACGAATTTACAGAGGCTGAGATGGCTGAACTGACTACAATTACTAGTTTTAGATGAGATGTGAGTTCTGAGACACCAGAATTAAACTGTTATTCATATCTGTGGATCACAAAACGTTTTCCAAAAACATGACCCGAGGCCCGCGCCCCGCGAAGGCCCACCTGCAATCTGCTGAGCGAATTCGGAGAACCAAATGAGTTGACTTCAAAAGCGTGACGGGCCCCTGAGGTTTTTTTGGCTGACTGCTTACTAAACGTATTGGGTGAAAGCGTATCAAATAGGGCCTGATTCACCGCTAAACCACAGTTTTTTGTAACCCATTTGTAACCCAAAACAATAATGAGTTCAGATGTTTATCTTTTAAGTTATTGATTTAAGTGGTGCCCCCACACGGACACTGGTTCCTTAGCAAGGCATCAGTCAACACACCGGCACAAGTGATAACAACAGCTTAACTACAGCCACCTGTGTCTGTCTAGGGCACCTTTGGTGGCCTCTGTGGT
>Ga0209659_1001059_pt1 | contig 16547 bp, 11 predicted proteins | sample SaaInlLV_10m_DNA_FD_184658 | JGI IMG/M metagenome (GOLD analysis project Ga0209659, IMG submission 184658) | Marine microbial communities from expanding oxygen minimum zones in the Saanich Inlet - SI072_LV_10m_DNA (SPAdes) (version 2) | ecosystem: Environmental > Aquatic > Marine > Intertidal... | reverse complement strand
ATCCGCTCGAAACCTCTTTAAAACCGTAAGACTTTTACGGTTTTTTTTTGCTTAATTGTCAACAAAGTAGGAATTAATCGTTAATTTTGAAAGCTGACCTAACCTCAACTAACACCTTTTATGAACAAGTTTCTTGTGTTTTTTGCTTGTGTACTTCTTAATCACACCCTGGTGTTTTCTCAGGGGGCGAGCTATTACCCCGATGAATTAGTCTCACGATTTTATTTTGGCACACTCCCTTTTGGGTCAGATGATATTATGAGCCCTCCAGTAGGCAATTACACCAACCCTTGTGCGGTGTATAGTAATTATATGATTGGAAATGCTACCATTGGCGATGGTAATACCGCGGGATTCGTGTACACGATGAGCATCTCAAGAGATTCTACATATCAATTTGAAATTGAGGGCGGGACATGTGATTCGCTTGAAGTTTCCGGTACTAGAGCCGCCAGAGTTTACATAGATTTTAATGGAAACAACGATTTTTCAGATGCTGGTGAACTTATTTTTACTTCTACCCAATCAAGCTCAATGTACCCTATATTTAGCGGCTCAGTAACTATTCCTAGTGATGCCGCCGAAGGTGAAATAATAATGAGAGTAGTATATGCCAGAGTTGATGGTGTTGACGGAGCGGGTGCTCTTTGGGATTTTGATTTTATAGACTGGTCAACATGGGGCTTCTTTCATGGTGAAACAGAAGATTATTCACTAGTTATATCTGCCTATATTGATTCAGTTGAAGCAATAAACACAACGTGTAGTAACACTAATGATGGTCAAATAATTATTACCCCCGCATCTTTGGCTAGTCCAGATGTTGAGTATTCCATAAATGGTTTAGCCGGACCATGGACGACCGATGTTTTATATCAAAACTTAACTCCGGGCGACTATTCAGTATTTGCTAGGGATCCAGTTTTGGCACCAAGCTATGCTTATGAGCAATTTGATGTAACCATCAACCCTGCTTCAGCAATAACAATTGATGCTCAAATAACGTCCGATTACAACGGTGAAGTTATAAGTTGTTCGGGTGTTTCAGACGGTGAAGTGAGCTTAGTCGCTATTGGTGGAGAAGGAGAATCATTTTCTTATGAATATTTTAGTGATACAAATCCAGTATCAGTTCCCTCAACAAATACTGTACTAGGCCTAAATGCTGATACCTACTCCTTTTATGCAATCGACAACCTAGGGTGCTTTTCCGATACTGTTCAGTTAGCTCTTTCAGATCCTTTGCCTATAGTTATAGTCAATGTAGAAATTACAACTGAAGTAAGCTGTACAGATGTATGTGATGCTGTTTTAACCATAATTAATACAGGAGGAACGGCCCCTTACAATTATGAGGTTGACGGAGTGGATTATGGCAATACTAACATTGCTAATAATATTTGTGCTGGATCACCGTCAATATCAGTGACAGACGCAAACGATTGTAGTTTATCTCTCAATACACTGGTAATAAATCCAACACCAGTAGATTTAACTTTAACATCCTTACTTGATTATTCTGGTTATGATGTCAGTTGTGCAGATTCTACTAACGGAGCAGTTAGTTTTATCGCTACAGGCGGCACACCATCTTACGATTTCAGTATAGATGGTGGCTTGACCTTCCCATATTCAGCCGCAGAAGGGGATAGCGTTTATGGCTTGCCTGCAGGTAATTATACGCTTATTGCTAGAGACACCAATTTATGTTTGTCTTCTGCAGAGGTAATTAACCTCCAGTCCCCACAACCCTTATTTCAAGATCCTGTAATTGTGAGCTCTCCAATTAGCTGTAATGGTTTCTCGGATGGAGAAATTACCATACAAGCTGTAGGCGGTGCAGGAGGCTACACATATTCTTTAGATAATGGTGTAACAGCTCAAGGCTCACCAGTTTTTACAAACTTATCGGCGTCCATAATAAATGTTTATATAGAGGACGTCAACGGTTGTTCATCACAAGATAATTTTACCCTAAATGAGCCTGACGCACTATCCTTAAATTCGGTGACAGTAGTTTCAGATTACAATGGTTCTCAATTAAGCTGCCCATTATCATCAGATGCTACTATTGAGATACAAGCAAATGGCGGAACAGGCGCATACAGTTATTCATTGCCTCCAAATCCAGTGTTGATTAACCTACCGGCTAACAATCAGGTATCGGGTTTTTCATCGGGAACACAATCTTTTTCACTGTTTGATGCCAACGGCTGTAGCTCTAACACCTTAAATTTTGAGGTTATACCTCCAGCACAGCTTCTTATAGCTTCTATTAGCATTGATTCGGTAAGCTGCTTTGGTCTGGCGGATGGAGAAGTAACCATTGAGGGAGTAGGTGGAGCAGGCAATTATTCTTATTTTGTAGATGCCGTTTACCAATCCAATAATCAAGCACCATATACTGTTTCAGGGCTTGCCGAAAATAATTATGGAGTTACTGTAACGGATGCCAATGGATGTGTTTCTGATATTACAAACGTTTTTGTTCCTCAACCCGCTACAATAATATCCAACTTAAGTATTGTTAATCTTGGGTGTTCTGGAGATGTTAACGGTTCGGCATTAGCCAATCCTTCTGGAGGAAGCCCAAATTATACGTTTTTGTGGTCCAATGGCTCTACTCAAAACACCGCTACTCAGCTGCTTGCTGGGAATTATTCAGTAACTATTACAGATGCAAACGGCTGTCAACTCAATGAAGACTTTGAGGTTACACAACCAACTATTACTCTTAATGTTACCCCATTAGATTGTAATACTCCTAACTCAGGAGAAATACAAGCTATTTTAAACAACGCCAACCCAAGCTCTAATTTTACCGCGCTTTGGAACGATGCCAACGCTCAAACAACTTTAACGGCAGTATCTTTAGCTCCAGGCGATTATACAGTAACGATGACCGATCAGTTTGGGTGTGAAATAAGCGCATCTGAAAGTCTTGTGCAACCTGACTCAATTACGGCTTTTGTGGAATACACCAACATTTGTGAAGAGAGCCCTATTGCTTCTGCATTGGTATTAACTTCCGGAGGACAAGTGCCTTACTCTTACCTTTGGACAAACAATGAAACAACGGAATTAATTCAAATTACTGACCCTGGTTCCTATTCAGTGCTTGTAACAGACTTTAACGGATGTGAAAGAGAAGTGTCTTTTACCATTGACCCAATTATTCCTATTCAAATAGACTTTTTAGTGCAAGAACCGTCTTGTGCAGACAATAACGACGCTAGTGCAGAAGCTTTAGTTTCTGGAGGATATCCTCCTTATTCCTTTGTGTGGGATAATTTCACCGAAAACTCATTAAATGATAATATTCAATCAGGCTCTTATTTGCTAACGGTTACAGATGCAAATGGCTGTATCTCAGAAATAGAGGCAATTGTGCCAGTAGGGGAGGGTATATGTATAAATGCTTATTCTGCATTTTCACCTAATGGCGACCAAAACAACGATTATTGGCACATAGATAATATTGAGCTGTACCCAGACGGATTAGTTGAGGTGTTCAATAGGTGGGGCGATAGAGTTTACTCTACCAAATCATATATAAATGCCTGGGATGGTGCTTGGCAAGGAATGTATAATAACGAGCCTTTGCCTTCTGCTACCTATTACTATGTGATTACCCTAAACAATGGCGAGGAGCCTACAGTGGGAACAGTAACAATTGTTCGATAAAAACCAGATATGAGACTACTACTAATTTTATTAATAATATCTACCACTGCTGTTCAATCACAGCAGCTGCCGATGTTTAGTCAATATATATCTAATGATTTTATTCTTAACCCAGCAGTTGCGGGTTCTAAGCCGTATTTTCCTATCAAAATCAGTTCGAGGACCCAATGGTCTTCTTTGGGCTCTATAGCTCCTCAAACAAACATATTAAGCTATCATATGCCGGTAGCTTTCGATGAAATTGGCGTTGGTGCAATTATTATGCAAGACCAGACAGGTCCATACAGCCATTTATCAGTAAATCTAGCGTTTGCCTATCATTTACAACTAGATGATGATAACGATACGCGATTGTCATTAGGTTTAAGTGGTCAGTTGAGCCAACATAGCTTAAAAATGGATGAGCTTGAATTTAATAACCCAGATCCAGAATTCCAAGGGGGAAAGTATTCTAAGATAGTGCCAGATGCTAATGTAGGGGCGTATTTGTATTCAGAAAATTACTTTTTATCTGTTGCCGCTCATCAATTGTTTGAATCTACTTTTAAGGAAGCAATATCTCCAATTTTTGGCGATAACGATGAGGTTAGACATTACTACGCCAATGCAGGATACATCTTTAATGTGTATTCTGATTTACAGATAGAACCTTCTGTATTAGTTAAAGGCACGGAAGTCGGCCCTGTACAAGTTGATTTAAACACTCGTTTTTTATTCAATAATTCCTATTGGGCGGGCTTGTCACTTAGAAGCTCACAAGCACTAGTTGTCATAGCTGGTGTAAGAGCAGGCTCAATGAATATTTCTTATTCCTATGATTATGGCATTAGTTCAATAAGTTCTGTTGCTTCGGGTTCTCATGAAATCTGCCTAGGCTTTAATATAAATGACAAGCGAAATAGACGCCACTCCTACTACTGGTAAAAACAACTTTATTAATTACCTTTGAGACCTATTTAAACTTCAATGAAAAAGGTCGACTTCTTAATTATTGGTCAGGGACTTGCTGGCACGCTTTTAGCACACGATCTAATCGAGAAAGAATATTCCGTTACAATTATTGATAAAAACCTTAGAGCTTCCGCTAGTCGAGTTGCTGCAGGTATAATCAATCCAGTAGGAATGAAACGCTGCATCCCCTCATTCAATGCCCATAATTTTTTACCTAAAGCGATTGAGCGTTATCAGGAATTGGAGAAAAAGCTTGATGCGACCTTTTTACTCCTTAAGCCTATCCAAAGGTTGTTTTCGAATGACGAGGTCAAACACCAATGGCAAGTAAAATACAGTAATACAGAGATGCATGAGTATATTCAGGGCTTTAAGCAGGCCAATCATTCTTCATATTTGAAAGATGATTTTGGCTCTGCTAGTATAAGCCCCTCAGGGCACCTTGATACTAATGTGTTTTTGGATTCCTCTCGAGCATACTTTAAAACAGTTTGCAATCTGCTAGATGAGGAGTTTGATTTTTCTGCTTTTATGCCTGAAAAGAACACCTATAAAGGTATTGAAGCTAAAACCATTATTTTCTGTGAAGGCTTTAGGGTAATGCACAACCCTTTATTTAGTAAGCTGCCGCTTACACCTACAAAAGGAGAGGTTTTGACTATACGCATACCAGAAGTTGACCATTTTGATAGTATAATAAGTAAGGGAGTGTATATTCTTCCTCTAGGAAATCACCTTTATACTGTAGGCGCGACCTATAATCACACAGATTTTACAGATGAGCTTACTAGGGAAGGGCAAGAGTTCCTTAGGGCCAAGGTGCAAGAGATATTAAAGGTAAACTTTGAGATAGTTACTAGTGAAGCGGGGGTTCGCCCAACGGTAAAAGACCGTAGGTTTTTGATAGGTTTGCACCCAAAATACGACAGAATTGGCGTATTTAATGGCCTTGGCACTAGAGGAGTACTTCAGGGGCCCTTATTATCGCATGATTTTAGTGTCTTTTTGACACAACCAAAACAAGACATTCAAAATACTGAAAATCAAAGAGTTATAAGATTTTTGTCATAGTATACTCGCGCTATTTACCCCCGATTATCAACACTAGCGTGTTAAGAAGAACAAATTAATTTTTTTTGGTGGTTATAGAATAAATTTGCATCTTGCGCTCGTTATTAACCAATTTTAACTAAATTTATTATGAAAAAGAATTTGCATTTTGTTCTAGCTTTAACGTTAGGACTAGCAACAACAGTTTCTGCACAAGATTGGTCTGTTGACTCTAGAACAAGAGTTAATTCGACTGAAGATGCTACGAGTACGGAGCAAAGAGTAAGAGCTGCTGTTGAATTCGGAGGAGAGGCAGTAAGCGTTTACGCTGAAATTAACTCTTCTGCTACTTTAGGTGCAGTTGCAAGTGAAACGTTTACAAATTCATTACGTCAGGCTTACGCTACGACTAATATAATGGATTTTGCTTCATTTACTGCTGGTCGTATGGCATTAAACTTTGGAAGTGGTCGTATTTTAGGAGACAACAACTGGGTACAAGGAAACGGTAACACATGGGACGGTTTCTTATTCGGAATCAACAATGATTTCGCTGATGTACACGTTGGATATGCTGCTACTGACATGACAGGTGCTTATGACGCTACTACTATGTACGCTAACATCGGTAAAGATATGGGAGCTATGGGCTTCAATCTTTTATATGTTAACACTACTGAAGATTTATCAGGTTCAGAAAACACTTCAATGGGTCTAGATGCAACTTATGCAATGGACAACGGTGCTGAATTATCTTTAGGTTACTACACAAATGACAACAATGGTACAGAAATGGACCTTACTTCATTAGGTGTATCTTACGGTGTTAATGATGACTTAACCGTTCACGCTGGATACGATATGTACGGAGAGAATGGTTTCTACATGGCATCAGGTAGTTTCGGTGACTTCTACGGTTCTGGTATGGAATACTCTACTATGACTTATGAAGGTACTGATATGACTTTCGGTGGTTCTTATGCAATGGGTGACTTCATGATTGGAGCTACTATGCACACAATTGCTTCTGAAGACGAGACTATCGATTATTCTGTAATGGATCTTTCATTAGGATACTCTTTATCTGACAATTCAGGTTTATCTGTAAACTACGCTACATCTGAAAGAGATGCTGCTAACGAGTTCACAAAAACTTGGATTTCTTTAAACGTTGGATTCTAATAAACTAGAATATAATATTTGGAAGGGCGGTGTTTTTCACCGCCCTTTTTTTTTAGTTTTGTTTTATGAAGAAAGTTGAACATATAGGAATAGCAGTAAAAGACCTTACTAATGCCAATGCCTTATTTGAGAAGCTATTCAATCAATCACATTACAAGCTTGAGGAAGTGGAATCGGAAGGTGTATCTACATCTTTTTTTAAAGTAGGGGACACTAAGATAGAACTGCTTCAAGCCATGCAACCAGATAGCCCCATCGCTAAGTTTATAGAAAAACGAGGAGAGGGCATTCACCACATAGCTTTTGAGGTTGATGATATTCAATCGGAAATGGAACGTTTACAAGCCGAAGGCTTTGAGCTTATTCACACAGAAGCAAAAGACGGTGCGGACAACAAGAAAATATGCTTTCTACACCCAAAAAGCACTAATGGAGTACTTATTGAGCTTTGTCAAGAAAAAAGGCCGTAATCGGCTTATTTGAGCCCCACAGAACTGTTTTTATACCCACTTTGTTAGCTGACTCTATATGTTGGATAGAATCTTCTATAAATAGGGTTTCTTCCGCCTTAATGCCAGCATCTTTTAGTAGCCATTCAAAAGTTTCAACATCTGGCTTTCGCCTTCCTATTTCATGAGACAAATAGGTTTTTTCGAAAAACTCACCTAATGCGGCACGCCCAAAGCGGTCTTGCAATTCACTATTAATCTTCTCTATATGAATGGCATTAGTATTGGATAGGAGGTAGAGCTTGTATTTACCTGAGAGATACTCCAGTAGTTTTAAATTTTCTTTAGTAAACCCTATGAGTAAAGCGTTCCAAGCATCAACGATATCTTCTTGGTTAGAATGGGGTATAATCTCAAGCATTTTAGAAATAAATTCTTTTGAACTAATTTTTCCTGTTTCAAGATTATCGAAAAGCTTATTTTGCTGTTGTTGACTATAATGCGTGTTGAAATCGTTAACACCTAGTTTTTCGAAAGCGACTTTGGTAAGATTATAATCGATGTGATAGAGTACACCGCCCAAATCAAATAATATGTTTTTAATGTCTTTCATTCTTTGTAAAGGGTTGCAAGATACTCAACAAAAGCGTAATATTGCAGTCTAAATTTTGGGCCTATAGCTCAGTTGGTTAGAGTAGCGGACTCATAATCCGTTGGTCCCTGGTTCGAGCCCAGGTGGGCCCACCAAAGCGGAATTCATCTCATTTTGAGATAGTGTTCCGCTTTTTTTATTAGTGCATGAGGTGTACCTCACCAAATTTCACTTGATTAACCTTTGTGCCATCGAATCTAGCTTTCCAAGAGTAAATACCAATTGGTGAAAGTTGGTCTTTGTAAATGCCGTCCCATCCGACATTAATATCGTTTGAATAAAATACGTTTTCACCCCACCTGTTAAAAACCCAAAACTCAAAATTGTCATGGCAACCTAAGATTGGCATGAATACTTCGTTTAAATCGTCTTCATCCGGCGTGAAGGCGTTTGGAGCAAAAAATGGAATGCTTGTTTCAGGTATAATCTGTTTGTAGAAGGTCTTTTCACAACCAAGGCTGTTGACAGTAGTCAAGGCAATGGTGTAATCACTGACTTCTGAATATGTATAAGTGCTAACCGTATCTTCATTAATGGTAACACCATTACCAAAATTCCAACTTAAGGAATCGTAATCTGTGCTGAGATTAATGAGTTCGATGGTTTTATCGCACTTACTAAGCTCAGCAGACTCAGTAATAAATTCGGGTGTTGGCGAGCTAAATACATTTAAGTAATCATCAATAGTTAGTGTTTCTATACACCCAAGTTCAGTAGTAACTTCTAAGGTTACTGCATAGTTTCCACTGTTTTGCAATCCAATCGTAGTACTAGAATTATTGTAGCTGTTGCCATCAACTTGCCAATTCCAAGCTACAATGGGATCGCTTTCAATGGGAATACTCTCATCATTTAAGGTGAATGTTGCCGGTGGACAAGAGCCGTTATTAGGTGCGCTAAAGGCTAGTGTTGGCGCTTGTGAATTTATAAGTGATATTTCATCGCTATAATCACAACCTGCTGGACTTACAACATTGACAGTATAATCACCCGTAGTTGTAGCGTTTATAGTTTGTGTAGATTCTCCAGTATTCCACAAATAGCTTTGGGCTTCTTCTCCTGCATCTAATGTTTGTCCTTCGGCAGTCACACAGTTTACAATATCTGGTCCTAGTGAAAAGTTGAAATCGTCAATGCTTATTATAACACTAGCTGTACCACCACCTCCACATTCACCACCTTCACCCGTTACAGTATAAGTGGTATTTTCAGTAGGTGTAGCTATAGGATTAGCACTGTTGCTATCATCCAAAGTTAAAGCAGGTGACCATTCGTAATTACTTCCTCCTGAGATGTTAAGCTGAATCGATTCTCCATTACAAATTGTAGTATTTGGACTAATGGTAAATGCACTTTGTGAATTTGGATCTCTGTATATTTCAATATCTGCTACAGAAACCTTTACTCCAGTAGTAGCGTTACCAAAAATGTCTGTATCGACATAAATTGAAGTGCTTGCTACATTACCTTGATTATTCCCGCTAACAGGAATAGCCCCTACTCCATAAATCACTTCATTATCAAAACTATTAATATTTGAACCTATATACTTCAGTTTATCTCCAGTAGCCCAAATTAAGGCTTCACATTCTAATCCGTTTTTTGTTTGTCTGTTTCCCAAGGCAATTCCACCAGATGCATTACGATTTATGTCATAATTACCAACATAATAATCTTGAGTCTTGGTCCAAATATTACCATCAAAAGTATATTCATATACCATTGACTGATCGGGCAATTCATTATCAAATGCATTTATACCAAAAAAACTGATTTTCTCAAGTGTATTTTCAGCGACATACATTTTACCATCACTACTGAATGTGATATCAGAAATAGGCTTGGGGAGATTAGCACCAAGATTTTGAAATGGGATATCAAAACACAACGATTCAACACCAATAAACTCACCGGCAGCATCCAAATTTACTGACCATACAGATGCTACCGTAGCATCATCTCTCCATCTTGAAAAATAAACTTTTATATCGTTAGTATTTGTTCCAAAAACATTTATTCCAAAAATAGTTTCATTAAAACCAGGAAGACCTTGGCTACCATCATCAGCATTAAAGGGGTCGAAAGTGGAAAGAAAATTTCCTTGCATATCGTATCTGTAGATTTTACCATCTTCAAAATTAGTAATGAGCAGTTGATTGTGCCATTTATCATAGCATATATTTCCTAATCCAACTCCTTTGTCCCCAACCTCCAAATTGGTTTGATTAGGCATTTGATTATTGCCAGTACCTGTTGTTATAAAATTTGAAATGCTCCAATCGTCAGCATTCATTTTGTAGACCCCTCCAGGACCCGCAGAACCGACATTAAAATTACCCCCAGCAGTAGCTGTTGTGGTGAAATACACGTTTTTTTCAGAATCTATTGCTATGCCAAATAAATCACCCATGTTTGATAATTGCCATTGCGCATAAACATCAGGATCGCTAGGTGTAAAGAAAGTTGTTTCCCAATTTTCACCAAAAGGAGCAGTTAAATTGTTACCAGTATCAAAAATTTGAAACGAATGTGATATTCCATCCGTCAAATCATAATTAACACCTGTTTTGTTGGTAAGTATAGCCATCCCATCTATTAAAGGTTGTGCATATATAAGAGATGAGCAGCAAAGAATAATAATGGAATATATAAGCTTCATAAACATGGTACAAAGATACGGCAGTTCAAAACTAAAAAATGTAACAAATGTTAAGGAAGTAAATTACCTTAATACAATCTTAATTACTCTATAGATATATTAGAGATAAATTAGTGTAATTCGAGAATTTAAAATTTCATCTTTAAAGTAAAGAATCTTTCAAGAATATTTTAGCGAGCTTTAGTATTTTTTCATATTATTGATAATTAACTTTAAAATTTTCATCAATGAAAAATATTGCCATTCTACTATTACTTATTGGAAACATTGTTTTTGCACAAACAAATGAAGATGATTACAAGGAGCTTTTAAAAAAGAGTCCATTCAATGAAATGTATCCTGAATTTATGGCACAAGAAGCAGCAGATTATTTTGCGGTTTTCAACACACTATTTTCTGAAAAAAGCCCAATTGCTCCAAAAGAGGCTAGGCTAACAGCTGTTGCAGTTTCAGCCGCAATAAGATGCGAGTACTGCGTGTCAGCTCAGGTGCATTTAGCTAAAAAAGCTGGAGCAAATGATGACGAGATAAAGGCAGCAATTCAAATAGCAGCTGAAATTCAACGATTTTCTACATTATTGTATGGAAATGACTTCGGTATTGAAAAACTTAACAAAATCATCGGAAAAGAACAAAAGGATTAACAGGTCATAAAACGTTATGTTTTTCCTAACTCATTTAAATCATGGATAAACATTAGCTTCAATTTTAGTTTATCTCTTTTTTTAAGCTTTGAAGGTTATACCATTAGAGGTCAATTTCTTTAAAGCGATAGGGTTGTAGTGGCGAATAGTAACAAATTAAGTATGAACCTTTCTAGTCTAAGTAGTGGCATTAACATACTGAAAATTAATTCAACCAATAGGTCAAACAAATTCAAAGTTGTTAAATCTTAAGGTGCTATTGAGGTTATATCAAAAGGTCATTCAATAATTATCTTCTTCTCAACTAAACCACCCTCATAGAGGTAAAAGAGGGGTGTGTTTTTCAATTCATTAGCTTCCCTGCCGAAGACATCAACGATTTTAATTAGCTTTTTTGAATTGGTGTTTGTAAAGCTTTCCACAGTAGAGACACAGCTTAAATCATTGATATAATTCCATACGCCTATATTAAGATTAGTCTCAACAAGCCCAGTTGATGAAGCATTCCCCATTCTAACCCACACCATATTTTCAGAAGGTACAACATTTATTATCTGTCCGTTTTTGCCGAGTGCTGCGATTACATCATTTGGGGCGTTTGGGAAAATGCTTCCGTCAAAGACAAATTGAGTTCCTGGCAACATAAAACTTGACTTTCCATTAAGCCACCACAAGTAGCCATACGATTCGTTTAAAGCTTGCGAGGTGTTGACCAGCTGACTAAAGTAGTCTTCGTCAGACAGAATTTGAGTTCCATCCCATTCGCCATTATTTTGAATTAATAAACCAAAACGAGCCATACTCCTTGTTGTACTTGAAAAAACATTGTCGTAGCCAACATAGCTGAAAACACCATCCATACCAATAGGATTCAGCAGCCTTTGATTTGCATATATATTTATGCCTTGTCCAGTGGCATTTTCCAATACCGGTCTTAAAAGAGTATATGGAGCATTGTGGTATGCCCATCTTGTTTCAGGGGCAGCTAAGTAGATAAGACAGCTGTCATCAGAACAGAAAGGATTTGAAACGCCATCGTCAAGGCCACTTGTCATAGTCAGCTGATTCCAAATGGTTATTTTTTCTTCTTCCTCAGGCGAGGAATAGGTCCAGCCGCTTCCTAGATAATCAGATGTTGTGTCGTTAACATTCAAAAAACCCTCCTCTTGAGCAATACCCACGAGAAATGAGCTCAGCGTTTTACCTGCCGATGCCCAATACCAAAATGAGCTATCAGTATGTTCGTCAAAATACTGCTCTAAAACAATTTTACCGTCCTTCAGAAGAATAAAAGACTTGCTGTTGGTCTCATTCAAAAAGGCATATAAACTATCAATTTTTTCTGGACACCAATCTAAACTTGATGGTGAAAGGGTATCCCATTCTGAAGAGTCATTTGGCGGAAAATACGATTGTGCACTTACTGATGCAGCAAACAGAAAAAGCATAAAAAACATGATAGTTCTCATCACTCTACAAATTAAGGGTTAATCTATTGATTCAGAAATCCTAGTCCGAGCTTACTCTTTTTTTGATTTAAATTCAAAAACAGAAAAAGTGCTTGTGCCAGAAGTATCTTCTGTAAATACGTTTATATCCCAAGTTTTAGTTGCCCACTCGTCACATTCACCATCTCCAAAGTCAATAGAGGCTATCCAATTGTCATTTTCATCATGGAAATCAATTAATCCTGAAACAGGCGTTAAAACGGTTTTATCCCATTCTTCAAAATAGCACTCTTCTTTGACAATTGAATCCGATATAGTTTCAATATATCCATCTTCTTGTAGTTCCGATCTTAGCTCAAAGGCATCGTTACTCACTATTTCAACACCTATAATATCGGTTTTCTCGCATGCCGTAAACAGCAATCCGACGCATAAAATTGATAAAACGTATTTTGACATTTGTAAAGGTTTTAGAGCATCAAAGTTACTAAATTTTCAATAAATAAGCCAGAGTATTAGCTCTACAAGGGTCTACAGCCCTCCTCTTTTATTTACAATAAATTAACCTAGCCCCCTTATTTGGTAAACGCAGGCTTGTCGTTTAAAAGCCTAAATCAGAAAATAGAAGGGGGATTGTTTTATAATGTTCAAGGTCCAACCCTGTCAATAGTAGGAATTAATAATAGACCTGATATCTACACTTCTCCTTTCAACAGCTTAAATTTAAACCTCATTTACAAGCTAAACTACAAGTCACAAATTTCATTTACCGCTAAAAATATATTGAACAATAAAAAAGAAATGATTACAGATACCTATGGAATAGACTCGCAAGTTTATAGTTCATACTCGCCAGGTCAATCATTTGGAATAAAGTGGTCATACATCCTTTTTTAATAGTATTAGGTTAATGCGTTTTTTATCCCGCTAAATTGAGCGGGATATTTTTGTAGTTTTACCCTAACTTAACCCCATTCTCATAATGAAGCTCTATTTTGCCCTAATTTTAGTTGTTCCAGCACTTGTTTTTGGACAAGAGAACTTTACTTTTTCACATGACGGTATTAGCAGACAATACATTTATTATTCACCTGATAAACTGGAAGAAAATGCCCCTCTGGTTTTTGTTGGACATGGCTATAGCGGTACCGCACAAGGAATGATGAACTCATGCACAATGAACGAGCTTGCCGATAATTATGGGTTTGCAGTTTGTTATCCAGAAGGAACAGTCGATGGTTCAGGTAATAATTTTTGGAATGTTGGCTATGATTTTCACCAAAACGAAACGGTTGATGATGTAGGCTTTATACTTTCCCTTGCGGTATATTTGCAAGAAACGTACAGCTTAAGCGTTGAAAATACCTTTGCAACAGGCATGTCCAATGGCGGAGAACTATGCTACCTATTAGCCTGTCAATCAAACGGAAAGATTAAAGCTGTAGCTCCCGTAGCTGGAGGGATTTGGTACAATTTCTTGAATGACAATGGCTGTAATCCAAAAGTACCAATGCCACTTTTTATTAAGCACGGAACGAATGATGATGTAACTCTTTATGAAGGGGATGTAACAGACGATTATTGGGGAGCTTATTTGTCAGTAGATTCAATTGTAAGCATTTTTTTAAATCAACACAGCTTTACGGATTTAGTCATTGATACAATGCCAAACCTTAACAATAATCAGAGAATAACAATACGGTCAAAATACAGCTCACCCTTAAATTATAAGCAGTTATGGCTGTATAAATATGAAAACGGAGGACATAACTGGGGAGCGGATGACTATAGTGTTGAAGAAGAAATTTGGGAATTCTTTAGTCTAATGATGAGCACACCCTCAACGATTCATTCATATATAAAAGACAGAAAATCCATTAGAAGGGTTGATTTTTTAGGGCGAGATGTTCAACCTAAAAACAATTCCTTATTTATTGATTTTTATGATGACGGAACTGTAGAAAAAAGACTAATTATTGACTAGCATTTTTCAAAAAATTTATTGCAGGAAAACCAATGAATGACTTTTGTGATAAGTGTCTTCTTTTTTTTTATTTTTGGAATGAACCCTAACAAGTTAAGATATGCGTCTAGTTTTATCTATTTTACTACTTTCATCATTTACTTTTTTTGCTAAATGCGGAGAGGTTTGGGCCGTCAATAAAGCAGAGTCGGGCATTTCTAACAAAGCCATTTCAGTCCATTTTGAAGAAATAAATACAGTAGATCAAAGCAGTTTTTCAAGCATAAGCGCTAGTGTTGTAGATTCTCTTGAAGTTAATATTTTACAAGAGGATATTTGTGACGCAAATGGAATTATGGAGATTATTACACCAACTAATATGTCTCCTCCTTATAACTTAGAGGTAATTTACCCCAATAGTTCAGTGTTCACTTTTGCCTATAATGATGGTGGTTTTACACTTTCAAATCTTAATGGAGGGTTATATGAAATTACAGTGTTTTCAGGCGATGACACTTCCTTTGCATCGGTATTTTTACCGGAAATAGAATTAAACACTAATTTTTTCAGTCCTTCCTTTTTTACTGGAGGATACAATGTGAGCTGTAATGGCGATTGCGACGCCTCCTTATTTATTAATATTATTAATCCTTCTGATACGTATACTGTAGACTGGTACGCGGACTCAGTTTATGGTACGCCCTTTTACAATAGTTCTGAAATTAGTTCTAGTCAAGAAAACTTATGTCCTGGTGAATACGCTATTTTGTTCACCTCTTCTACAGGATGTGAGTCAGCACGAGAATTTACAGTTCGTGAGCCGGATAGCTTGTATATAGAGGGGGTTAGTGGAGAAGAAGTTTGCGAATCAGACCCAAACGGCTTTATTGAGGTTGATGTTTTTGGTGGTGTTGGAAATGTTATAAACAATGCCACTGGTCAAATTATAAATTTTATTGATTACACTTACAGTTGGACAGGGCCCAATGGATATACCTCTTCACAAGAAGACATTAGTTCTTTAGAGCCGGGAAATTATACTCTTGAAGTAGAAGATAATAATGGCTGTACGTTTACGAATAGCTTCAATGTTGTTGACGTTTTTCAAGGCCTAGAATTAGCCGAGCTAAATAGTGAAGGAATCACTTGTAACGGTGGGTCTGATGGTAGCTTGGGAGTAGCAGCAACAGGAGGTTTGGCACCTTACGACTACAGAATAGACGGAGGAGTGTGGCAGTCATCAGGAATATTCACAGGACTATCTTCAGGAACATACGCTCTTGAAGTTAAGGACGGTAATAACTGTATAGTCTCTTTGGCTATAGATGTGGAAGATGCTGAAGTGCTTACCTCAGAAACGACAATTGAAAGTTGCGACACCTATACGTGGAACGGCACGACTTATACAGAAAGTGGAACATACACCTATACGACTACAAACGCAAATGGCTGCGATAGCACCGCGACTTTAGAACTATCAATTGTAGAGAATAGTACTGGAACAGACACACAAGTACAGTGCGAAGAATATACTTGGATAGATGGCATAACTTACACTGAGAGCAACAACACCGCTACATTCACATTAACCAACACCCAAGGAGGGTGCGATAGTATAGTGACTTTAGATCTCACCATAGATATTTGCGGTTGTACGGATGCTTTAGCCTGCAACTATGACCCATCAGCAACTAGTGATGATGGCACTTGCGAATACGAAGACCCATTCGATTTAGGCTCAGACGTTTTTGTTTGTGAGGGCAGTTATGTTTTAGACGCCGGCTCAGGCTATGACACCTATCTTTGGTCAACAGGTGAAACTACACAAACTATAACAGTAACACAAACAGGAGAGTATTCCGTTT
>Ga0209659_1001054_pt1 | contig 16574 bp, 19 predicted proteins | sample SaaInlLV_10m_DNA_FD_184658 | JGI IMG/M metagenome (GOLD analysis project Ga0209659, IMG submission 184658) | Marine microbial communities from expanding oxygen minimum zones in the Saanich Inlet - SI072_LV_10m_DNA (SPAdes) (version 2) | ecosystem: Environmental > Aquatic > Marine > Intertidal... | reverse complement strand
GCTGAGTTCGACTTCTCTCAGCTCAACCCACATCTTTTGTATCACAGCAACTACAAGGAGCTTGGCTCTGAGGATGCTTATGACAGGGTGCTGGATGGTGAGTATCGGAAAGTCGTTAAGCAAGCCTTCAATGCTATGGTTCAGGCGTCTACTCCACTTAAGAACTGTCCTAGCGAGATAGATATGTCTAAAATAGAGATCAGCTGGGCTGAACTGCGTGACCGCATAATCAAAGCTCATAAGCCCATAGCTGATCTATTCTTCAATGGCATAGGTAATCACCTACAGTTTCAGGATAGCAACATCGCTGAGCGTGTAATGCTCCACTTCGCTGGTATGGATGCACCTGCCCTGCCTGTGCATGACAGCTTCATCCTACATCATGCTTACGGTGAAAGTGGAGAAGTCGAAGAGGCTATGCGCAAGGCGTTCTATGAGGAGGTAGGCGAACATATCTCCAAGATCGACAAAGAGATCTTAACTTGGACATACCGCAAAGATGAGGACGATACTGACAAGCCTACAACGCTAGAGCTTGATACCATTCTCAGTGCTGATGATGACGTATCCCAATGGAGAGAAAGGCATCAACTTTGGTATGCCCAGCGCTAAAGCCCTTCAAACTTCTTAAGCCATTCTTTCGCTAACTCAGGGTTGTAGTTGCCGAAGCTAAAATCTTCATAGAGGATCGCTAGTCCACGAGCCGCCCACGTAACGCCATTATTGTATGCTGCCTCATAAAGAGAAGCGGCCTGCTTGAGGTTTTGCGGCATAGCATCGCCAAAATGATAAAGTGTAGCGAGTGCGAATGTTGCCGCCGGGTACCCCATATCGTGAGAAAGACTTATATCACTGATTGCTTGCTCGTTTGACCCACCACGTAAATGGCCTCTAGCCCTCAGCAGATAATATCTTGCAACATTATCGTTTTGTTCTTCGATAGCTTCTGTGCAGGCGTTTACAAGCTCTATACTTTGTATGTCTTGGAAGTCCACTGGTTCAGAGATTGAGAGTGGATCGGCCTCTAAAGATCCAAGAAGGTCACAGCCCCCAGCGGCCTGAGCCTTGTTGGAGAATACAGTGAATAAGACTAAGAGAACAATACGCATTCCATCAGTCCAAGCGAAACACTTTCCGCATCTTTGTATCAGTATTGTACGCAACAAACTCTCCACTTCCTACAGATGCCCCAGTGACCGCATTGATAATCACCTGATGTGTAACCATCAAAGTCACACCTTTGGTAAGCGCCTCAAGCTTGAGACTTAACATTTCAAGTGTATCTTGCTTGTCCACATGGCCTTGAAAAAATGAGTTCAAACCCGGAAAGATTCTCCACTTATCCAGTTTCATCAGATCAGTTGTTTCTTTGCAGCGACACCATTCACTGGAGAATACTTGCGTAAAACGAAATCCACTACGCTGGATGGCTGCGCCAATATCAATAGCTTGCTGTCTACCCTTAGCGTCCAAGTTTCTCTGAGTATCACAATCACCCAAAGAGAAATTATCTGGATCTCCATACCCAGGAGCTAACGCATGTCTCAGGAAAACGACATTGGCATCAACCGCTGTTATTGCGTTGGTGAGATTGTTTCGGCTTTCAGCTGCGACATGGCTAAATTGCATAACAAGATATACTAAGAATGGGATTAAGCGCATGAACATAGTTGTACTTTAGCCTCAGCACCATCCATCGCAATATCTGAGTTACCCGCATAAACGATCTGATACGTGTTGTTACCCTTCACGCCGCAGTTATGGCATCTGGCACTCTGACGTACCTCACCGGCCGTGGTGTCGCCTCCTACGACTGCAATGAGGTTATCTAACTCCAGCATCGTATTGTGCTTACAGAGTCCGCAAGTGATGCTGAGTTGGTGCTTTGGGATGGAAGAAAGTTTGGTCATTAGAAGTTCAACATCCACTGTAGATCACTGAACCATCTGGCATGATCGTATTGCAGAGGATTGCGCCCTTCATTTTAGCACCCTCCAGATTAGCACCCCTCAGATCGGCAGCCTCCAGATTACATTGCGCACATTGCTTCGTATCCTCCAGCTTCTGTTTATCATCAGGATCAACAGCACTCACCTGAGATCCAATCATCATCAGGAAGGCTATGAGTACGGTGAGGTGCTTAATCATCACAAGCTATCTCCAAAAGTATCACAATCAGACTGACATTTCACGCTGTGACCCGCAAATAGTTTTACTCAGAGCCTCTTCGCCGCATTAAAAACAGTCTGACCGTCACTTCATTGCATCCTAACAACCAGCCAGCTCAACCCTGTCCATGCCTAACTCTTCGATAGTCAAGCTCACCTTAGCTTAAGGATTAAGGCATGTTGTTCGGTCAGCTAATGAAATAAGTCACTATTAGTTTATGCTTGCTCTGAGCGGTTCTCTGATAGAAGCATGTTGTTATGAAGCTAAAACTGCATCACATTAACCTTTGTTCCACTAATGTTGAGGCGATGGATCGCTTTTACAGAGATGTGCTGACGCTAGGCGACGAGAAACCTTCGGAGTTACCGCCACTGAACCAAGATAAAGGCTTGGTAGGCGATGTGTCATTTGTGACTGACGGTGCAATACAAATGCACTTAACACCGAAGGATGTGCTTAACAGCTTCAAGTCTGGCCAAGTTGTTAACCCATTAGAGCGAGGTCACATCGCCTATAGGACTGATGATATTGAAGCCTTTATGAAGCACTTAGATGAGCAAGGTATTCCCTATTCTGATTGGGGAAGTGATGCAGTAAAAGGATGGCATCAGGTATTCTTTTATGACCCAGATGGAAATGTTATTGAAGTTCATCAGATAGTTAAGAATTGATTACGAGCAACCCGCCATTACGAATAGCTAAGGAGCACACATCCGTTAGCCTGACTCACAGCTTACCGTTACTAGTATAGGCGAACTGGAGAGTGGTGGCTCTCATAACTTAGCTCTATCCAACTCTGAGATAAGTAAGCAAACTTAATATCTAACTTAATATAGGCATGTTTAACGCTCTAAGAACCTCTTCTTAAACGCTATAGCCAAGTATTCTTTCGATGCCCTGATGTAATCCTTATGGGCTTGCTCAGCTTTTTGGATTTGCTCTGGAGTAGCCTCATCAGCCTCAGACACTTCGTCAGTTAAAGTCTGCCAGGCATCACGACTGCGCAGGTAACGGCGTTCCACTTCATCAGTGAGAACAGCGCATACTTCATCTATGTACTTCATGTTACTTTTAAGCCCTCAAACCACCGATGATACGGTATAAACTTGTCTTGCTTATCTGCAAGTCCCGACAGATCTGCGCTTTACTGACACCCTGATCCAAAGCAAGTTTAACCATATCAGTCTTGGCCTGTGCGGTAGGCTTGCGACCTTTGTATTTACCCTCAGCTTTCGCTTTGGCAATACCTTCACGCTGACGTTCCAGCATCATCTCCCGCTCAAACTGTGCGACTGAGGACATAACATTCAAGATCAACTTTCCTGTTGGGTTGCTCGTATCAACAGCTGTGCCACCCATGTCTAAGATTACGAGTGATGCACCTGCTGCATTGATACGCTCAATGATCTGACCAAGGTGTTAAACGGAACGAGCAAGTCTATCCAGCCTCGTACAAACGAGTTTGTCACCTTCACGCAGCGTATTGAGTGCCGCCTCTAGCTGTTCACGCTCTGCAATAGAGGAAACTTGCTCCTTAAAGATCCGCTCACAGCCGTATGCTTCCAAGTCTCGCACTTGAGCTTCAAGGCCAGCAATCTACTCAAGTGTTGATGTCCTCGCTAGACCAATGATCATTATACATCTCCCAATAGAGTTTAAGACTATGAGGTAAATAGTTACATAAAAATTTATAGTTGACCCTATTGGAACTATTCCACCTTAGACCGCTAGAGCAAGGTCTATTGGTGCTACTCTCACTGGGGGATACTAAGACAGTCTGCCAAGGCGCAGGGCGTAATGGTATTGCTGGGTGAGATACAATGAGGGTGTTTGCTTGCAAGGGGCGGGCATGGGCCACTGGGGGTACGGTGGGTATCTATACATGTGCTCTCACACAGAGGTTGTCTCTAAGAGGGAGAGCTTAAAAATATCCATCCAACAAAAAGGCCCCAACAACAGTGGGGCCTCATTAGTTCGGCATAGATAAGCTTATGCGCTTGTGTCGACACACTGCTTTGCTTCTGCGTCCCAAGCTTGGCCTGTTGCGCAAGACATTGACGCTTCTTGTTCACCGTGCATCCCGCATCCATCGGCAAGAGCTAATGGAGCAGAGAGAACCAAAGCGAACAGTGATGCTGTAATCGTTTTCATAGCCTTCTCCTTGTTGTTTTGATTACTAGATGTATTCTGAACTGCTGCTTTAGCAAGACACACAATGTCACAGCCCAAACAAAAAAGGCTGAGCCATTACAAGCACAGCCCTAAAGCTTCAAATTTATGCAGGAAAATAGCTGTACAAGCAATTCGATGCGAGTTCTCATCAGTCTGACAGCGCCAGTTTAATCTGACACTATCCTCTGTCCTTCTTGCTAGGCCCGGCTTGAGGTTCCCGCCACCCTACAGAAAGCACCACCCCAACCAGAGTTGCAACAGCTGCACCCACGATCAAGCTTTGGCCAAAAGAGAATTGAAAAACAACAAAGGAAACGCCCATGGACACAATGCTAAACAATGCGGCTACGGCAACGATTCCAGACGACTTAGGTGCAGTATCTTTCATTTTAAACTCCAACAATCTCATCCCATAGGCTCAGAAAACAGTATTTAAAATCATAAAACAAGAGTTTTAGGCAATGTCAGACTAAAGTTCCCTGAGATTGATAGGGCTAATTTGTCAGGTGTTTAAATGACAAAACACTCAGCATGTCTTGCTCTACGCTACTTCTTCTGAGTTAGGTCACATGAGTTTTAACATGGTCTGTCGCCTCATTAATACCAAACGCTCATCAGACTGCCTGAATGAGTGACCCCTCTCCACAGACCACCCTACAATGGCTATCCAGCGGCACTGGGCGCAACAATGACGTAGACCTTAGCCAACAATGCAGCGGCTATGATGATTAGGCAGACTTGTGTTGTACGGTTTCTCATGGGTAGAGTTTATCACAGATGAAAGCTCTCTAGGAAGGGCTGCCTCGTTAGCCCAGCGCCTAACCAGACTATCATACTCAACGTGATAGCTCAGATGCCGCCACTTGGGTGAGCGCCATCTCTGAAAGATATACTGGATATTGTCGACATCTCGAATAATGCGGTAAGTGCCGCACTCTGATAGCCACAGACACGGGTAATGCTCATGATACTCTGGGAGGGTTATGACTTAGTGCTTCACGACTGCACCGCAAACTTATCGTAATAGTCCTGCAGCGAAGTGCCTAGCTCATCAGACGGATTGTATTTACCTGCAGATTGCACAAACTTCTTCATTCCGTGTTTACCACCCAGATGGGCCACTGCTCGAAGCCCATCACGATCAAAGCCATCCGTGTTGAGGCCAAGTCCATCAATAGTCTTATCAATATCTGCGATATGCCAAGCCGCTACCTTGTCCTACAGTGCGCTATCAGCTTTGAACTCATCCTGCGTAAACAAAGAGCCAGTGGCTTTTTTGTAATCCTGCAACCTAGCATCACCGAACTGCAAAGCACCCACGTAACGCCTACCATCCGCAATAATGATCTCAGCATTACTATCACCGCTACTTTCATTTTGGGTCAGACGCTCAAGGAAGTCAGCTTTCATTTTTCGTGGCTCTTGAGCTGTATCAGCTAACACAGCTTGAAGTGTTGCGGCTGTATCATCGTCTGCCTTGGATGGTTCTGGGAGTTGATACTCTGGCCTGTCATACAAAGAACGAGCCATCTCTTGTGATGATAGTTGCGCTTTGGGCTGTGGCACGAAGTCTAGTGGATCAACAACAAAAAAGCCATTGAAATTGTTCAGATGGCGGAAAGATTACAACTTAAAAAACATGGTCATCTCATGCAGTGGCTATTTGTGAATCCGCAAACACATAAACCCTACCGATGTATCTTCCACAAATGGAATAGAATTCGCAGTGAACTTGGCTTGCATGACATGCGCATCCACGATTTGCGCCACAGCTTTGCCAGCACGCTCGTCAACAATGGGGCGACACTTTACGAGGTCCAAAAACTCCTTGGACATTCGCGATCCGCCACCACCGAGCGCTATGCACATCTCGCAAACCACAGGTTGCAGCGTGCTGCGAGTTTGATCGACAAGGCCTATTCCTGAAAATTGCAGGGCACAGGGTACAGGGCACAGGTCACAGATGACCTGTCCTGGCGGGCGAAGATTTTTGATTGCATATCAAGCGGTAGATGATGGCCCTATTTGCCATCCAACACATGGGCCGCGATGGCTGGGGCCTGGGCAATAGCCCTAGATCAGATGCAGGCCAGGCTTGGGCGCCTTAAACCGTCACGGCGTCATAGAGCGTTTGACGATCCAACCCATCTGCGCGCCTGTTGAAAGAGACAGCACCGCGTTTCATAACCGTGAACTCATCCCCAAGCTCATAGGCAAAGTCGAAAAACTGTTCGACCAAAACAATGGCCATGTCGCCTTGATCACATAGAATGCGAATGACGTGGCCAATTTGTTGAATAATATTGGGTTGAATGCCCTCTGTTGGTTCATCCAGCAACAAGACTTTGGGCCGCGTGATCAAAGCGCGTGCAATCGCGAGCTGCTGTTGTTGCCCACCAGAAAGGTCACCACCCCGGCGCCCTGCCATATCATGCAGCACAGGAAACAGGTCATAAATGTGATCCGGAACTTTGTGATCTGACCTGCCCAGACAGGCAAACCCACTCTCAAGGTTTTCCACCACCGTCATCAAAGGAAAGACTTCGCGCCCCTGGGGCACATAGGCGATCCCTGCCTTAGCGGCATCGAATGGGCTGAGGTGATTGATCAGCTTCCCATCCAAAGTGATGGTGCCATCGGCGTAAGGGTGGCGTCCGGAAATTGCTTTGAGCAAGCTGGTTTTACCCACACCATTGGTGCCCATGACCGCGGTCACTTCGCCGGCTTTGGCACTCAAAGACATCGTGTTTAAAATTTGGCTTTGCCCGTATTTCATGGTTAAGTTCTGGATATCCAGCATATTTTATCGCCCCAAATAGACGTCGATGACGTCTTGATTCTGCGTTACGTGATCCAGAGATCCTTCCGCCAAAACAGATCCTTGGTTTAACACGGTAACCCTACAGTTGAGGCGACGCACAAATTCCATATCATGTTCCACAACCACAACTGCACGCGTTTTTGCAGCACGCACAAGGATGTCTGTGGTCTGCTCACGTTCTGTCTCAGACATCCCTGCAGCCGGTTCATCCACCAGTAAGAGACGCGGATCTTGGGCCAGCAGCATACCAATCTCCAGCCACTGTTTTTGCCCATGACTGAGCGCCCCAGACAATTGATCCAGCGCATCTGTTAACCCAATGTCGTCGCTGACAGCCCGCACCCGATTTTCTGTGTCAGGCGCTGCGCGATTGAATAATAGATCAAGCGGCCTGCGTGGGTTCTTTAGTGCCATTGTGATGTTTTCACGCACGGTCTGTGCCTCAAAAACGGTCGGTTTTTGGAACTTTCGTCCAATGCCCGCTTGGGCAATTTGGCTTTCGCTCATATCCAGCAGTGACGAAGATTTCTCGCCCCAGATCACATAGCCTTCATCTGGTTTTGTCTTTCCGGTCACAATATCCATAAAGGTTGTTTTGCCAGCACCGTTCGGACCAATAATCGCGCGAAGTTCTGTGTCTCCAATTTGGATAGAGAGGTTGTTGATCGCTTTGAACCCATCGAAACTGACACTGACACCTGAGACTTCTAAAAGCGTGCTCATTGGTGTTTCTCCCGGTAATTGGAAATTAGATCAAACAAGCCACCAACCCCTTTAGGGAAAAACAGCGTGACGCCGACAAAGGTCAGTCCAAGAAGAACCAGCCACCAGTCGGTCCATTTGACCACATAAAAGCCAAGGTTGATGTCGGGTGCGCTGCCGCCTGTGAACCATGAGGACATCAGAGACACGAAAACCGCACCAATCACCGCCCCATACAGACGCCCACGCCCGCCAATCGCCACCCACACGGCCAAATATATTGAGGCAATTGGGGCAATCTCCGCGGGATTGATGATGCCTGCTTGCGGATAATAAAGTGCCCCCGCGATACCTGCGATCATAGCCGTCGTGGTGAAGATTAATAATTTATAATGTTCAACGTTATAACCTAAGAATCGTATCCGCGCTTCGTTGTCGCGAATGGCACGGATGACAGAGCCGAATTTGCCCGCGAGCATCCAGGCAAAGAAGACATATCCAGCACCGAGTGCGAAAGCGGAGGCCCAAAAGAACCAAAGCGATAATGTCGCTTGTGAAACGGCCTCAAGGCCCGGGATATTCTGCAAACCCGACAGACCGTTATTTCCGCGCAGTCCAGTGTCGTTTTGGAACAGATAAAGCGAAAGCGCGAGTGTCATCGCCTGCGTCAAGATCGACAGATACACGCCTGTCACCCGGCTGCGAAATGCCAACCAGCCAAAGGCCAAAGCCAGCATCCCTGGCACAAGAACAACAGCCAAAAGTTGCAATGTAAGCGAATGAGAGACCGCCCAGATCAGCGGAAATTCGGAGCTGCCCACGACACCAAAGATCTGAGTGCCAATTGCGGTGTCCACTTCCTCAGGTGTCGGTGGCAAAATGTTGTTTTCCAACGATCCAACGACGATATTTTTTGTGCGCTCATACATCAACCACATGCCGATGGCGTAGCCACCGATCCCAAAGAAGGCAAAATGTCCAAGGCTCAAAATGCCACAATAGCCCCAGACCACGTCCATCGCGATGGCAACAAGACATAGGCACAACGTCTTGCCCAAGGTCTTAAGAAACGATGTTGAGATACCGGTTGAACCCACCGCCTCACTAAAGATGGTCACAAAGACCGTAAACAAAGACAGCCCAAGCAGGAACCAAAGGACGGAGGGATTTTTAGCTATGAAGGTATGCTGCATAATCAATCTCCTGCCGCGCGCCCTTTGAGGGCAACAATGCCCTTGGGGCGAAATTGAATGAACAGGATCACGAAGAGGATCATGTAAGTTTGAGCGGCTAAGGTGTTTGACGGATTTAGCCATTCGATCCACTTTTGGCCAAAGCCTATCATCGCGGCCCCGGCCAGGGTGCCCCAGACATTTCCAACACCGCCAACCACAACGGTCATGAAGCTTTGGACGATGTAGTCAGACCCCATTTCGGATGTCACCTTGGCATATAATCCAATCGCAACCCCTGCGATGCCCGCGATGCCGGACCCAAGGCCAAAGGTCAGCATGTTTATACGATCAGGATTGATCCCCATAGATGATGCCATTCCCGAATTTTGCGTCACTGCGCGCACCTCAAGGCCGAGACGGGTTCTTTTGAGGATGTAGATAATCAAGCAAAGAAACAGCAATGCCAGGATGAAAATCGCGATCCGAATAAAGCTGATCTGGATGATATCATTGACCACCCAAGCCCCTGCCAGCCAATCGGGAGATGTGAGCGGACGCGCTTGGGTGCCAAAGATGTTCTTCGCCAATTGCTGTAAAGCAATCGAAACACCGAAGGTCGCCAACAATGTTTCCAATGGTCTGTGATACAAACGACTAATAACAAGCCGCTCAATCACGACCCCAGCCACAAAAGTGACCGCAAAGGCCAAAGGCAAGGCGACAAAGATCGACACAGTGTAATTGGGAATAAACTGTTGCACGACATAGCCGGTGTAGGCGCCCATCATAATGAATTCACCATGGGCCATGTTGATCACTCCCATGACGCCAAAAGTGATCGCCAGACCAATCGCAGCCAAAAAGAAGATCGACGCCAAAGACAGCGCGTCCAATGCCAGATCTGCAAACTGTGCGGTTGCTACGCGGGTGTCCGCAGAGTGACGTGCGACCTCTGCCGCTGCAGTGATGTGCGCATTTGGTTCATCGTATAGTTCATAAAATACATGACTCAAAAGCGCCGCATCACGCAGCTCTTGGGTGATCAAAGTCGGAACGCTGCCCTGTGTGGCCAAGGCGGAATAGGCCGCTTCACGCGTCACGTGGTCGTCCATTTGTGCCAATGGAAAACCCGCAATTCGCCCCTGGGCAATATTCGCTTCAAGCGCCTTTCTGATATCGCTGACTGTTTGTTGAGGGGGGGCCAATTTTGCGTCAACCAGAGCCTCGTAGGATGAATCTGGGGACACCATAGGATCAATAATTGCCGCAATGTTGCCCTGCGGCGCCACGCTGGCCACACCGATGGATTTGGTTAAGATTTGGTTCAATACCGCACGGGCTTCGACGGATGTGTCAGTCGACAGGCTGCGGATGGCTGCAATACGGTCTTGGGGATCTTTGGCAAAACGCGCTGATAAAAAGTTTGCCAGCTGGATTTTGCGCGCCTTGAGTGTCGCATCCCGCTCGCCATCAATGGAGCCAATTAAAGGGATCAACTGTGCAGCTTCTGGCCGGCGTGCGATTGCCGCAACCGCCGTTTCGCGCCGCGTAAGATCAGGGTCTAAAAGTTGAAATTGCACCAAAGCTGTGCTGATCAAGCGCCGCACACCACCATTGGGTTTTAGTTGTTTGAAATCAGATTTAGATCCGATTGTTTTTGCTTGTGTGTCCACATCTATAAGCGTCAGCCTATCCCCCGCCGCAGTGGCCACAAAGAACCTGCCATCGCGGCGCTGCCAAATGTTCTTTTTAGACCACTGCTCCAAAAATTCGGTGACTTGTGGCAACCCTGAAGCGGCAATCGCATCAATCGTCTCGCCGACAGTTTTACGCGACGGTTTGGCGATTTCTGTTGCATGAGTTTGCAAAATTGATTGGAGCGTTTGTGCTGTAACGGCAGATACGCCGCAGAGTGTTAGGATCAAGGCAAAAAATACGGAGCGCATGATTGGTCTTTCAATTGATTGAAAACAGGCACTTGGTTCGCTCCTGAGCGAAGAGCCAAGTGCCTGTATCAAATGCTTAGTAGTTAGAAGTCAGCTGAACGCATGTTTTTGTTTCAACGTTGTACATGCCGCAGCCCAGATCCTTCCAATCCGACTTCAACACCGCAGAAGCTGGTAAGAAATCAGTCCATGCGTCACCCGGCACTTCAGATGTTTGGCTGATGATGTCGAATTGGCCATCCGCCTGGATTTCGCCGATCAACACTGGTTTTGCCAGGTGGTGATTTGGCAACATAACAGCTGTACCGCCCGTCAAGTTCGGATACTCTTGCCCGTACATGGCTGTGCGCACTGCATCCACATCCGTTGTTCCAGCCGCAGTTGCCGCATTTACCCACATATTAAAGCCAATAAAATGGGCTTCCATCGGATCGTTGGTGACACGCTCTTGGCCAGCAAAGGCCTTCCAAGCAGCAATGAAATCTGCGTTGGCTTCAGATTCTGCAGATTGGAAGTAGTTCCAAGCCGCCAAGTGACCCACAAGGTTAGATGTGTCTAAGCCAGACAGTTCTTCCTCGCCCACAGAGAATGCAACAACTGGGATGTCATCCGCAGAGATGCCTGCAGCTGCCAGCTCTTTGTAAAAGCCAATGTTTGCGTCGCCGTTGATTGTTGAGATGACACCGACTTGTTTGCCGTCTTCGCCCAATGCAACAACGTCAGCAACGATGGTTGCCCAGTCAGATTGACCAAATGGCGTATAGTTCACAAAGATGTCGTCCGCTGCGATACCCTTGTCTTTAAGATAGGACTCAAGGATATTATTGGTCGTGCGTGGATAGACATAGTCTGTGCCCAGCAGCGCGAATTTCTCAACACCAAGCTCTTCAAGGAAGTAGTCCGTTGCCGGGATCGCCTGCTGATTTGGCGCAGCACCGGTATAAAAAACGTTCTTGGAAGATTCTTCGCCTTCATATTGAACCGGGTAGAACAACAGACCATTTAATTCTTCAATGACCGGCAAAACTGACTTGCGAGACACCGACGTCCAGTTGCCAAAAATGACATCAACCTCATTCACAGTCAAAAGCTCGCGGGCCTTCTCCGCAAATAGGGGCCAATCCGATGCAGGATCGACAACAACCGCCTCAAGCTCGCAACCCAAAAGGCCACCAGAGGCATTTTGCTGCTCGATTAACATCAGCATGGCATCTTTTAGGGTTGTCTCAGAGATCGCCATTGACCCCGACAATGAGTGCAAAACACCCACTTTGATGGGAGCGTCGCAGGCAACTGCCGCCGTCGCGCTCGTGATGCATAGAGCGCTTGCAGAAAGCGTTGAGTAGAAAATGGAACGAATTGACAAAGGATACACCCCTTAATTATTGCCACGCGCCAAAACACTCTCTGGGCACATCCCATCTTAGATGCTATTGGACGTAGGCAGCTTCATGTTGCAGCCATGCTAGGGTTGTTATCTGCCAGGATCGCACCCTAGCGTGGCAGTGGATTGTTCCACGCGGAACAGTGGTATTTCACATTAGGGATTACGAGAACTGAAGTTGTAGCCATTTTAAAAAAAGCAATTGGAGCAATTTCGCTCAAAAATCATTCTCATGAGCACCGTTAGCATAAATTATAAGCGCAGTGTGTCAGGCGTTTTGCTCATTTTGGGGTTTAAAGGCAAATAATTCGCATCCGTAATCTGTCTGAATAGGTTGTATTTGCTGCCATATCCCATGGATTAAGACCGTTAATTTTGCACCAAAAACACCTATGGGCGACGGGATTGTTCTTTCAAACCTTCAATGCCCTTGGCCTCATATTACCTCAACGATCTATGCCAACTCCTCACCAGATGGCCGCCATTCAGCAGCCTGCGCAGGGAGAGGGTCTTCCGCATTGCGAAGCGAAAGTGCAAAGCGCATATACCGCACGCACGCCAGCCGACTAACCTCTGGGCTTGTTTTGAAGCTGCGCAATGGGGAATATCTTGTCGTTTTCGGCCGCGTTAAACCCGCTTGCCCGCTGCAACCGCAACTGACAGCGCCGCTGATCCGAAGCCGGCGCCAAGACCATGCGGATCCTTGTCAGAGTAAAACCGTGGCAATGCCCTGCTGGATCGTCATGCGCGTCAGGTATCTTTCGGACAGCGTCGCATAGGTGTTCAGAATACTATCGGCCTCTTGCCTGCTCGCAAGCCGTGGTCGCCCGCGACGATGGCGCTTTTCACCTAGTCCGAGCGAAACCGGATGTATCGTGACCTCAGCGAGGCTATCGCCTTCAAAGCGGCAGATTGGCACCACCGTTTGCCAGTAGCGCATGTCGGATGGGAAGCCTTTTTGATCATCTTGGGTGCGTTGCTTGTAGAGCTTGGTCGGCGTCAACTGGTCATCGGCGCGAAAGCGATCGTAGGATTCGCCGGGAAGCTGCCGAACCAGTTCATTCTGGCCAATGAAATTGCCAAGGCTGTAAAAGATCGGCTTGCCATTGTAGATTTCCATCCCGCGCAAAAGATGTGGACCATGTCCGACGACGATATCCGCGCCCGCATCAATCACCGCATGTGCAAATTCGACGATGAAATCGGCCGGTTCATCTTTTTCATTGGCGTGTTCATGGGCATGGATGCTGACCATGGCAATGTCAGAGGCCAGCTTCGTTTCTTCGACCCAGCGGATGACCGCAGCAAGGTCCTTAGGATTGGGATGGCGTATCTGCCGGGTCTGATCACCAAGGCGAAATTTCATACCGTTGAATGGGAAAATCCCTTCTGATTCCTCGAAGGCAAAGCCTGTACCGATGCGAAATTGGCGGAATTTCTCTAGCCCCAGGCCTTCGGCCATCTGCTGCACCACGGCCATTTGATCGGGTGTCACCTCATAGGTGCTATCCGGCCAAAGCGGATTGAGGCCGGGACGGCCCTGCATTGCATGGGTCTGACGCGCGGCTTCTTGCCCTTTGGTAAAGGTTGACCCACAGGCCACCATACCAATCGTCGCTTTGGGCGTGGTGAAATAGGCAGCGCGGCGCGCCTCTTCGAGATGCCTGCCAGCGCCGGCATGACACAGCCCACGCCGATCGAGCTGATCAAGCGCGTATTCAAGCCCAGAAATGGAATAGTCGAGCGTATGGTTCGTGGCTGTGGAAAACATACCAAAGCCAGCCTCCGTCAACTCATCCAGCACCCAAGATGGCGCGCCGAAATGTGATCCGCCGCTGTCAAAGGCCGGATCACCGTGAAAATCATTGGGCAAGACTTCCAGATTGGTAAACGCCGCATCACAGCTGCGGATCAAATCGAACAACGGTTTGATGTCCGCATCTGTCGTGCTGAGGAGACGGCGTTGCAGAATGCTGTCTCCAGTCAGGGCCAAGGTGGTCATGACGCGCCTCCGTTGAAATATTCGTGCAGGATGCGGGCATAGATCGACTTGAGTGTGTTGACCTCCGCAACCGACACGCGCTCATCCACCATATGCATAGTCTCTCCCGTCAGACCAGCCTCAACGACCGGGCAGTGAGATACAAGATGGCGCGCGTCCGAGATGCCGCCTGTGGTTGTCAGTTGCGCAGTGCGCCCAGTGACTACCTTAACCGCACTCTGGACCATTTCGGAGAATTTACCCGGCGGGGAAAAGAAGCACTCGCCCGAAACATGGTGGTCGCTTGTGATCGTAACGCCATGCGCATCAGCGACCCGTGCAACACGCGCCGCCACCCACTCAAGGATCGTCTCTGACGTCCAATTGTCATTAAAGCGAATGTTGACCGTCGCCTTACACCCGCCGGGAATGATGTTGCGCGCCGGGTTGCCCGTGTCGACGGTTGTTATGGCCAATGTGGATGGCGCGAAATTCTGGCTTCCATCATCCAGCGTGCTGCCCTCAAAGACATGCAGAAGCTTGACCAAAGCGGGCAAAGGGTTCACCGCTTTTTCCGGATAGCCTGTATGGCCCTGCACGCCGGTCACAGTCAAATAGACGGTCACAGCGCCGCGCCGCCCAATTTTGATCGCGTCACCAATGGTCTTGACGCTGGTGGGCTCACCAACAAGGAAGTGGTCGGCCTGAAGGCCGCGCGCTTCCATCCAGTCAACAATAGCACGCGTGCCATCGGGCGAGCCAGTTTCCTCGGCTCCGGTGACCGCCAAGATCAATCGTCCATCAGGGGGTGTGCTGTCCACAAACTCGATGGCAGCCGCACTAAAGGCGGCAACACTCGACTTCATATCAGTTGCACCGCGTCCGTAGAGCATGCCATCGCGGATTTCGGCCCCGAATGGATCACAAGACCAATTCGCACGATCCCCAATCGGAACCACATCCGTGTGCCCACTATAGCCAAACGTCCGCCCATTGTTACCATTCCCCCAAATAGCCACGAGGTTGGGAATGCCCTCACGGTCAACACGATGGCACTCAAAGCCATGCGCGCTGAGAAGCCGGTCCAATAATTGCAGCGCGCCACCTTCTTCCGGCGTCACCGTTGGACACTGCACCAGCTCCGCCGTCAATTTCACGGGATCAATCTTTGACTCGATCTTGGGCGCAAATTGCGGTTTCATACCATCTCCTTTTCAAGCATATGGCACGCGCTTTGATGAGAGGGTGAAAGGCTTTCCAACACAGGCGCTTTTACCTTGCAGATGTCCGAGGCGAATTCGCAGCGTGGGTGGAAGGCGCAGCCTGATGGCGGATTGATTGGGTTGGGATAGGCGGTGCCCAGATCGACGCTGGGCACGCCTGCACCGGGCTCCGGAGTTAGCACGGATTTCAGCAGTGCTTGCGTGTAGGGGTGACGCGGGTTGGAGAAAAGCCTGTGGGTATCTGCCACCTCAACGACGCGGCCCAGATACATCACCACAACGCGGGTCGCGATATGTTCGACAACTGCCATATCATGGGTGATCAGCAGATAGGTCAAACCCATCTCGGCGCGCAGTTCTAGCAGCAAATTCAAGATTTGTGCCTGAACAGATACATCCAGCGCTGAGGTAGGTTCATCACAAACCACAATCTCGGGGTTCAATATCAAAGCGCGGGCGATGGCCACGCGCTGGCGCTGACCCCCCGAAAGTTGATTGGGGTAGTTGTGATAGTAACTGCGCGGCAGCCCCACACGCTCCATGATCGCATCAACCTTAGCGCGTTGCTCCACCAGGCTACCCACACCGTGCAGATGCAAGGGACGGCGGATAATTTCGCCGATGGTGCGGCGTGGGTTCAGCGAGGAATAGGGATCTTGAAAGATCGACTGAAGCTTGCGGGAGCGCTCCATATCGGACAGCTCCGCGATATCCTGCCCGCCCAGCAGGATCTGACCCGCCGTGGGTTCTTGCAGCCCCAGCAGCATCCGAGCCAGCGTAGACTTGCCACAGCCCGATTCCCCCACCACGGCAACGACCTCACCCTGACGTAGATCCAGCGAGATTTCGTCCACCGCACGCAAAGGCTTGGCAGCAGAAAACATCCCTTGTTTGACCTGAAAGGTGCAACCGGCGTCTATCGCCTGTAACACAGGTGACGCGCCCATATTGATGCCCGTACCATAGCTCCCATCCCCAGCCTCAGGGGCCGCCAGGCTGGA